>JAEEGI010000646.1_pt1 | contig 98387 bp, 90 predicted proteins | sample 8958751 | NCBI WGS metagenome assembly JAEEGI01 (sample SAMN16246545, study PRJNA631951) | gut metagenome | biome: gut microbiome; feature: rumen; material: KS-attached | host: Bos | place: Iran: Karaj | collected 2018-10 | reverse complement strand
CATGAGACGTACACGATCATAGAAGGATCCTTTAATCTTATGTATTCCAATGCCTCCCTGCTGCAGCCTTTTCTCGGAGGATCGATAATTATGATATCCGGTTTGGTACGGATTTCTTCCTCCTGTTTTCCGACATTCCCAAGAGAGAACCGTGCATGGGATATTCCATTATCTTCTGCATTGTGACGAGCATCTTCCACCGCTCCCGGTATTATCTCTATTCCAGTGACGGATTCTGCCAAGTCGGCCAACTGCAAGGAGATCATGCCCACCCCACAGTAGAGATCCAGAATCTCGGAGATCTGCATGTTACTGATCTCTTCTCTGATGAACGAGAACATCTTCTCAGCAACATCGGTATTCACCTGGAAAAAGCTTTCCGGACGTATCCTGTATCTGATCCCGTTGACGGTTTCTTCCAGATATCCTCTTCCCTTGATGTTCACAAGCTGGTCATATACATTGTCCTCGGTATGACTCCTGTTGATACCTACAGTAATGAAGATCTTTTTCAAGCCCGCCTCACCTGCCAGCCTATCTGAGAGTTTTCTGATAGGTTCCAGATTTCTGGATGCTGTTTCAAAGAGAACGGAAATGTCTCCATTTCTGGTTTTCCTTATATTTATTCTTCTGAGATATCCTCTTCTGGCAGAAGGATCATAGGCCTCTATACCTTCTTCCTTTATCAGTCCCGATACGATAGACAGCATCCGATTCAGGTCATCATCGGCAAGCAGGCATCTGTCTATCGGCACGAGTCCTTCGCCTTCGTTTGAAGAATAACAGAGCGCCAATTCTCCTCCGACTCTTCTGACCTGCACCGACAGTTTGTTCCTGTAACCCATTCTTTTCGGACTCTCTATGATGGTATCCGCCGTGATATCTGTTTTTCCAATCTTCTCAAGGCAGTCGTTCACATGCTTTAACTTATATCTCAGTTGTTCCTCATATGCCATGGAAGACAGGGAACATCCTCCGCATCTGCCCGCATAGGGACATTCGGAACGTACACGAAAAGAAGACGCAGAGAGGATCTCTTCGACAGTTCCCAAACTGATTTTCCCTTTTTTCCCCGTGATGCGTATCCTTGCTCTCTCTCCCGGGATCATCCCTCCGGCAAAGACAACGTCGTTTTCGACCCTGGCGATCCCTTTTCCGTCTACAGAGACATCGGTACACTCACAGATATATGTACTTCCCTTATCCAGCATACTTGCATTCCCGTTTATATGTTCATTATGTTTATTATATCACTTGGCTTATTATAAGAAGAGGATGCCTTCTGTTTTAGAGTACGAAATAACGGACTTTATATGTGCTATCATTATTCTGAGAAATACTATTCGGAGGTGCAGTATGGAAATAGCATTACTTGTATTGGTATCCATAGCAGTCATTCTTCTTGTAATAATAATGATCTTCCAGTTTCTGAGAAGACCGTCTTCAGAAGTCATCCAGGATGAGATGGCTTCGATAAGACAGGAATCACTCCAGTCCCAATCCAATATGAGAAAGGACGTGAACGATCATCTGAGGTCCCTTAACCGTATAACCCTTGAGACGGTCTCAAGATCTGCTGAGACTTCAGCGAGGAATACCGAACTGATGCGTAATGCCATAGATTCGAGGCTTAATGACATACGCAATGAGAACAGGGAAGCTCTCGAGGCGATACAGACATCGGTGAACGAGAAACTCTCTGAAGAGCTGTCGAGCAGTCTTGAAAGATCTTTCAAGAGCGTTAGTTTCCAGCTGGATCAGGTATCAAAAAACCTGCACGAGATAGAAACGATAGGAACTGACATAAATGGTCTCAAGAACGTCCTTTCAAATGTTAAGAACAGAGGTACCTGGGGCGAAGTACAACTGGAGTCAATACTAGAGGACATACTGCCCCCGAACCAATATATGACACAGCATTCTCTTGAGGGAAGGACTGAAAGGGTCGACTTTGCCATCAGACTTCCGGGAAAAGACGGATCCGAGATTATTCTTCCGATCGATTCGAAATTTCCTATGGACAAATACGAGTCATTTCTGGAAGCGGAAGCCGGAACCGATGCCGCCCTTAAAGACAGTGCAAAGGGTCAGCTCATATCTGCTATAAGGAGTCAGGCAAAGAGCATTTCGAAAAAGTATATCGTTCCACCCTATACTACCGACTTCGCAGTCATGTTCATCCCCTCGGAAGGTCTCTACAACATTCTGATGTCTGACGCAGGAATCTATGCAATGCAGCAGGAGACACATGTCCTCATCTCCGGCCCCGTCAATACTGCCGCTCTTCTGAATTCGCTCCTGATGGGTTTCCGCACCATCGCCATACAGGCGAGGACGTCCGAGATCACAAGAGCCCTTAAGGATATCAGAAAAAACATGGATAATCTTGTGGATCTGGTACAGATCAGCCAGAGGAATGTCTCCTCCGCATCATCGAATCTTGACAAACTCTCCTCTTCCCTTTCAAGGCTCAGGACAAGGCTGGAACGGATCGAGGATCTGGATGACGGTTCAGGGGAAGCTGATGAATAGAATGCTTTGAAAAAAGTAAGGGCTTTATGCGTCTGCATAAAGCCCTTTGTTGTTTTAGGTATTAAAGATCATCGATCACGATGCATCAGACACCGAGCCTTGCCTTTCTGAGCTGCTCGGCCTTTCTGAAGTTCGGGTTGCCCTCTCTTCCGTTGAGCGGAAGGAGCTTCTCGTTGATGGCATCGAGTATCTCATCGACCTGCGGGAAGAAGTACTGATCATACTCTGAAGCAGGTGTTACCCAGTTCTGTGAACCGAGTACATAAGGAGCTGCATCGAGATAATCGAAGCTCAGCTGCGCGATGTTGGCTGCCATGTCATTGAGCACGCTGCCTCTTGTAACTGCTTCGCTCACGAGCAGGATCCTTCCGGTCTTCTCTACGGACTTGCAAACAGGCTCATAGTTGAACGGAACGACGCTCCTTGCATCGATGACTTCTGCTGATACTCCGTACTGTTCCTCAAGGATCTTAGCTGCATCGAGTGCCTTGTAAAGTGAAGGTCCGATAGTGAGGATGGTAACGTCATCACCATGTCTCCTGATAGCGGGCTCGCCGAGCGGTACTTCATAGTAGCCTTCCGGCACACCGGTCTCGACGAACATCTCGGGCTGATCATAGAAGTTCTGGCTCTCGAAGAATACGACAGGGTCGGTTCCGGAGAGAGCTGCGTTCATCATACCCTTAGCATCGTAAGGAGTTACAGGATAAACGACCTTGAGTCCCGGGATATGAGCACAGAGAGATGTCCACTCCTGAGAGTGCTGTGCACCGTATTTGCATCCTACTGCAACACGGAGTACAACAGGCATCTTGAGGATGCCGCCGGACATTGCCTGCCACTTAGCCAGCTGGTTGAAGATCTCGTCTCCGCAGCGGCCGATGAAGTCGCCGTACATGAGCTCTACTATTGCTCTTCCTCCGCTTACTGCGTATCCGACTGCGCTTCCTACGATAGCTGCCTCGGAGATCGGGGAGTTGAACAGTCTGTGGCGCGGTACGGAATCGACCATGTTCCTGGAAACTGCGAATGCGCCGCCCCAGTATGCAACGTCCTCACCGTACATTACCAGTGTCCTGTCTACATAGAACTTGTCGAATATAGCCTCGAAGATACCGTCTCTGATACCGAAGCACTTGATCTTCGGAACAGCCTTGCCGTTCTTCATGTAATAACGCTCTCTTCCCTTGAGCTGCTGTACTCTCGGGTTGTCTTCCTTAGCGGTGAGCATGTCATCGACAGGAGCATCGGTCATGGAATCCATGTGCTCATTGGAGAACATGAGGTCTTCGATGAAGTGAGGATTCTTCTCATAATCGGTATAAGGAGTAAGGGTCTTGTCGGAAGCAGCCTTGAATACTGCAAGGTTCCTTGCGATGACTGCCTTCTCGAGATCCTTGATCTCTTTCTCGGTAGCTACGCCTGCTTCGATCAGCTTAGCTGCGAATGCAGGGATCGCATCCTGCTCTTTCCATGCGTTGATCTCTTCCTCTGTACGATATGCGTTGACGTCTGAAGGAGAATGTCCGCCGAATCTGTATGTCACTACGTCGAGCATTACAGGACCGTCCTCAAGTGCTTCAGGGATCTTTCTCTCATAAGCATCGATGACTGCCATTACGTTGAATCCGTCAACACGCTCTACATGGAGCTGTGTCGGGGAAACACCTGCAGCAAAACGTGCGATCATGTCATAAGCCATCGTCTCGCCCTTTGTCTGTCCACCCATTCCATAATGGTTGGTAGCAAAGTTGAAGATGATCGGGAGGCCGCCCTTATTGTATCCCTCTTCCCAGAGATACTTGTACTGGTCCATGGCTGCGAAGTTGATTCCTTCCCAGACAGGTCCGCATCCGAGGGAACCGTCACCGAGGTTTGCTATTGCGATACCGGGCTTCTGGTTTACCTTCTTGAAGAGTGCAGCTCCTGCTGCCACGCATGCGGATCCTCCGACTATTGCGTTGTTCGGATAGATACCGAAGGGCTGGAAGAATGCATGCATCGATCCGCCGAGTCCTCTTAAGAATCCGGCATCTCTAGCGAAGATCTCAGCCATTGCGCTGTAGAGGAAGAACTTCTTTGCAAGGTCCTTAACATCAGTGTGCTCGATATTCTCCTTGACGAACTTATAGATATGTCCGCCGAGGAAGTTCTCCATGATGCTGGTCAGCTCTTCTTCAGTGAGCTTATGTATAGCGGAGAATGCCTTTGCGATGAGCTCGTTGTGGCTTCTGTGGCTTCCGAAAGTGAAATCGTCAACCGTAAGATAATAAGCTTCTCCGACTGCGACTGCTTCCTGACCTGTTGAAAGGTGAGCCGGTCCTTTATAGCTGCATGCTATGCCTTCATATTCACTCTTCGTCTTGATGTCGTTCAGCATGAGCTCAAACGTACGGATCGTGAACATGTCTTCATAGATGCGCATGAAATCTTCTTTCGTGAACTTGGAAGATTCTTCTTTGATCGTCTTGTTGTACTGATTTACGGGAATGTCTGTAAAGGTTATCTTTCCAGGCGCTCTCATCTCATTAGGATCTACATAAATCGATTTTGGCATATTATTTTTCCTTTCTTATTTTAAAAGTAATACCCATTACTTCATCTGCATCATGTCATAGTTCTCAAGATAAGCTACGAGAGCTTTCAGGAACTTGGCTGCATCTGCTCCGTCCATAGCGCCGTGATCGAAGGTGAGGGACAATCCCATTGCGGGATATGTCGATCCGTCTCTCTTGAGCCTGTATGTTATCGTATCAACACCCAGGATTCCGGTCTGAGGAGGATTGATGACAGGAGTGAAGGATTCGATTCCGAAGGAACCGAGGTTGCTAACGGTGAACGTAGCCTGTCTTGCATTGTCAGCAGGCAGTTTTCCTTCCTTGGTCAGTCCTATGAGAGTCTTGAGTTCCTTTGAAAGTGTGAGCAGTGACATATCGGAAGCACCGATAACTGCAGGAACGAGGAGTCCCTTCGGTGTATCGACTGCAACGCCGATGTTTACCTTCTTGAACTTTCTCATGGTCTCGCCGTTCAGATGAGCATTCAGCATCGGGAAATCTGCGACGACCTTTGCAGCTGCATGTACGACTATGTCGTTCAGCGTGATGCCTGCAAACTGTTCGTTCTCCTTGAACTTCTTGCGGAGGTTCATGATGACCGTTGCATCGAAGCTGGAGTTGAGCGTGAGCTGCGGGATTCCCTGGAGAGAAGCAGTCATACTCTTCTTGATGTACTTCCTTACGCTGTTGAGCGGTTCGTCCACATATTCGGTCTCTGCGGCAGGAGCAGCCTTCGGTGCAGGAACAGCTGCGGGAGCAGTCTCTGCTGCCTTGACGGGCTTGGCCTCTTCGACCTTCTTTGGAGCCGTAGCGGCAAATGCCTCGACGTCTCTTGCTATTATCCTTCCCTCAGGTCCCGTAGGAGCGATTCCTGAGAAATCTTCTACTCCGAGCCTTGAAGCAAATGTCTTTGCTCTCGGAGATACAGGTGTATCGGTAGAAGCCTTGCCTGTTGACTTGACTTCTGCCTTCGGGGCTGCTGCAACGGGTGCTGCAGTAGTTTCTTCTTCTTTCTTTGTTGCGCCGCCACCGCGTGTATATGCGGTTCCGGGCTTTCCGATGACACAAACTGCGTCGAGGCACGGTACTACATCGCCCTCTTCATAGAAGATGTCGAGCAGTTCGCCTTCGAATTCCGATTCCTGATCGATTGCAGTCTTGTCTGTCTCATAAGAGAACAGGATATCGCCCTTCTTAACGGGGTCTCCCACTTTCTTATGCCATGTCGAGAGTATGCACTCCTCGACCGTGATTCCGATCTTAGGCATGATGACGACGTCGACATCGGGGTTCTCGGTCTTGACATCAGCCTTAACTTCAGGTTCTTTTATCTCTTCTTTCTTCTCTTCGACTTTTTCCTGAACGGGAGCTTCAGCTTCTTTCTTCTCAACCTTTTCTCCGGCTTCTCCGATCACACAGACAGCCTCAAGGCACGGAACCACATCGCCCTCTTCATAGAAAATCTCCAGTAACGTGCCGTCAAATTCGGACTCCTGGTCAATAGCAGTCTTATCGGTCTCATAAGAGAAGAGGACATCGCCCTTCTTGACGGGGTCTCCCACTTTCTTATGCCATGTTGACAGGATGCACTCTTCGACCGTGATTCCTATTTTAGGCATGATAACAGTATTTGCCATATTACCCTCCAAAAATGAATATTCTAGAATAGTCACCAAAAACGAGGAAAATCCTCAGAATTTCCTAAATTTATTATATCTGAATACCCCTGAATGTCAATTGAAAGAACCTTTTTTCAAGCATCAGAAAAGGGGTTTTTCAAAAGCTTTTCTTATTATGTCAAGAGGTTCTTCCGGTTCCTCTCCTGACTGCTCCGCAGATGACTTGTGAAAGGCCCTTTTTATTGACTTTTATGCCCAAATGCCATAACATTTATTGTGAGATAGAGGGATTATATACAGTTATAAAATTTCCCGCTGGTATCATTTAAATCTATATAAAAGATTAGGAGAATTCTATGGAAAATCGTTATGATGTTGCAGTCATCGGCGGAGGCCCTGGCGGGTACGAGGCTGCTATAAGATGCGCTCAGTACGGTCTCAAGACTGCTCTGATCGAAATGGACAAATTAGGCGGAACATGCCTCAACAGAGGATGCATCCCTACAAAGGCTCTCCTTCACGGAGCTGAACTTTATCAGGAAGCTAAGAACGCAGCCTCATTCGGAGTAAATGTAGGCGACGTTACATATGATTATGCCAAGATAGCCGCTCACAAGGACAAAGTCGTAAGCAGACTCGTTGGCGGTGTCGGTGCACTTGAAAAGGCAAATGGCGTCGAAGTCATAAACGGCTTCGGCAAGCTTGATGATGCTAATACCGTTGATGTCAACGGACAGAAGATAAAGGCAGACAATATTATCCTCGCCATGGGATCCACACCTTCAAGACCTCCGATCCCCGGACTTGACGGAAAAAACGTCATGACCAGCGATGATATCCTCGCTCTTAAGGAGATCCCGGACAGCTTCGTCATCATCGGCGGCGGTGTCATCGGAATGGAGTTCGCTACGGTATTCGGAACTCTTGGAAAGAAAGTAACCGTAATAGAGATGCTTCCTTTCGTCATCCCGGGAATCGAGGAAGAGATCCGTTCCGCACTCGTAAAGAACATGAAGAAGATCGGTGTCAATATCATCACCAGCGCAAAAGTCACCTCCATTGAAGGCGGAGATACAGTAAAGGTCAATTATGAACTCGACGGAAAGCCTCAGACAGCTGAAGGTGCCTGCTGCGTGGTAAGCGTCGGCAGAAGTCCTATGACCGCAAACTGCGGACTTGAGGAAGTCGGCGTCAAATTTGCAGAGAGGAACGGCAGACCTACAAGATACATCCAGATAGATGACTGCTGCCAGACCAATATCAAGAACATCTATGCTATCGGTGATATCACCCCGAAGATCCAGCTTGCTCATGTTGCATCCGCTCAAGGTATGGTCGCAGCTGCGAACTGCGCTAAGAGGACCGCAACGATGAACTATGACGTAGTACCTGCATGCCTCTATACATCTCCTGAGATCGCATATGTCGGTCTCTCCGAGGAGAAGGCTAAAGAAGCCGGATATGAAGTCGAGACCGGATCATTCAACGTTGCCAACAACGGAAAAGCCATGGTCATGGGAGAGAACCAGGGAATCGTGAAGATCATAACCCAGAAGACCACAGGAAAGATCCTCGGCGCTCAGATGTATGCTCCAAGAGCAACAGACATGATCGGCGAGGTCGCTGTCATAATGAAGAAGGGCGGAACCTTTGAAGACATAGCAAATACGATACATCCTCATCCGACAGTTTCCGAGACATTGATGGAAGCTGCTCATGATGTTGAAGGCATGTCTACGAATGCTATGCCCAAGAAGTGATAATTGAATCCTATACAAAGAACAATAAAGGCCATGTTTTTTATAAAGCATGGCCTTTCGTGTTTTCTTATATTATTATTTGAACATGTCGAGAAGAGAATTGATCTTTAAGATGAACATCACATCATACTGATACATGGGATCATCAATCTCTCCCTCTTTATAGATCTCAAAATGGCAGTTATCAACTATCTGATATCTCCTGTCTTTCAGCCATTTTGTAGTCAAGTACTCAATATTCCTATCTATAGTCTTAAGAAGAGGCCCCGTAAAAGAAAACACTATACACGTCATTGGAGGGATGCTTCTGCGGAACTTTGGTTTATCATTCCTTTCATAGCTTTTCTGGTAATACAGTATGGTATTTCTGCCATCTGGGATTCTAAAGACCATTGAGGACAATGCCGATGATTTTACTTTATTTTCCTCAATATATTCCTGTCTTCTGTTATTTAACGTCTTTGTATCGATATCGGAGTTCACAACGTCAACAACCAGTTCTTCGGTGAATCCATCAATATCCACGAATTTAAACTCCGGATCCTCTCCTCCCGAGATTATTACATCGAAACTGATGGGATTGAATCGTCTAAATGGTTTTATGTGATTTCGAACATCTTTAACTGAGATACCATGAAAATTTGCAAACGCTTTATAAAAGCTCTTTTCTCCTGTATATCCATATATTTCTGAGAATTCCTGATCTATAATCGCTCCAGATTCTATCTCTTTTGCCGCCTCACATAGGCGTCTCGCGAAGATATACTTATTAATGCTCATTCCTAATATTGACTGAAATTCTTTTTCTATTCTTTTTATTTCATATCTTCTAGCAATATCCTCAAGCAGTGTAGGTTTGCAAAGATCCTGTTCTATATTGTTTAAAATATCTTTGATTTCCAGTATTATGCTGTTATTCATCATTTTTCCTGCTCTATCATTCCGTCCTTCATTAGATATATATGATTCGCATATTTACAAAGATCCGCGTCATGAGTCACCATGATCAAGGAAGCATCATATGTTTCGCATATATGGACAAGAAGTTCCATAACTTTCTGTCTATTATTCTCATCAAGATTCCCTGTAGGTTCATCAGCAAAAATAATCTTTGGTTTATTTATAATTGCTCTTGCGATGGCCACCCTTTGTTGTTCCCCGCCTGACAGTGTCTCGGGCATCTGATTCAAAATACTCTTGATTCCTAGATGACTGGTTACCTCATTAAAGTGTTTCCGGTCTTTTTGCTTGATGATGTAGTTCGGAAGCAGTATGTTATCTCTTGCACTTATCTCTTTTATCAGATTAAAGGATTGATATATATATCCGAATTCATGCCTTCTGATATATTCCAGATCAGCCTCTTTGTATAGATCCATATCATCATATATGACTTTGCCTTTGGAGGGAATGAGCAGAGTTGCTAGCATTTGCAGCAGTGTCGACTTTCCCGAACCGCTTTTCCCCATGATTATATTGATTCCATTATCAAATGAGATCGTCACATCCCTTACTGCCTGAATCCTGCCATTAGAGTATGTTTTTGATATCTGCTGGGTCTCTATGATCTTCATTCTTTTTTATCCCTCCCCAAAAGTGGTGTGAATTCTCCGACTATTCTTTGTTCCTGATTGTGTCAGCTATATCCTTCTTGAACATGCTGTTCACACTGACAAATGCTAATGCAAGTACCAGGATCAGTGCTGTAAAAACCACTCCTATTATCACTATAATGTATTGCAGTAATACAGGCATCTGTATCGGATAGAAGCTATTTGAAAAAAGCTTTAGGGATGCAAAGCATAATATCATACTGAGCAAAAAACCTATTAATACGTATGTTACATATTCCATGATCTTGATCTGATAATAGCTATGTCTGTTCATCCCAATTGTCCTTAAAATGGCTGTATTTAGCCTGTCCTCCCTCATATCAATGTATATTAAGGAATAAAGAGCATATCCGACCGACAGTATCACAAGGATAAGTACAACAATGCTAGATACATCGATTGCAGTATAAAACTTTTTGTAGAAATCCTCGGCAAATCTTGACTCTGCAATAAGGGCGTTTCTCGAAGACAAAGCTATCCTATTGAATATATTCCTGATATTGTCGTAATCATCATCCGAGACTGTTTTATCTATATAGCATGACAAACTTTCGATTTTATTCAAATTACGGTTCATAGATGCAGTCTCTTCGGTCCAGACTATTATCGGCATGCCATATCCACCGGTTTGTGTATATTCATCCTTATAATCAAAATATTCCCTGACGACCTTGCTAATGACATATTCTTCCTCATAAAATTGAATGGTATCATGATTGCTCAGAGCTTCTGAATATGTACCCGTATAATCTACAGAGGCCAGCTTTATGGTATCTCCGTCCTTAAGATAATCCTCTGTCAGTTCTATGGTCCCGATGCTGACAGGCTCGCAGAAAATAACGATCTTACCTGGTGCCAGATCTGTTTCTATATCGATTTCTGGATAAAGGGATCTGAAAACATCGATATTGTTATCTTTCACGGTAAAAGTCCCAAAATAATCTGTAAAACTGATGTCATCAGGAACACTGTCAACTTCTTTTTGCTCTATACAGTTAGGAGTCCCTACAAAAGCTAGATAGCTGCTTCTATTTTTCAATGTATTCCAATACTCTGAATCTGTTTCCGGGATCTCAATACATTTATCTCCCGATATAACATAATTAAAATATACGCCATCATAACTAGATAGTGCTTCCTTCACTTTGACAATATCACTAAAACCATATGAAGAACTTGTTGAATTGAGTGACATGCCAGCCACATAGATAGACCTATATCCTCGTGATGAGTTTGCATTTATAAAATAGTATTTTCCTTCATAGTTCAAAAACTGTCCGTACTTTCTGTCATAATCTATACATTGAAAGAGAGACAGAATCACTCCAATCAGTATTATCAAAGCCAATACTCGTTTTACCTTTCTTTTTGTGAATACAGAATATAATTCTATGATATAGTTTGATGTAAATTTATACTGCTTTGTCTGCTTTTCAGAACCTCTCTCTATAATTTTCAGTAAATAAACAGTAATAAAGGACAATACAAATGCAATAATGACCAAATAAATATAGATGATATTGGAAAAAACATATCCGAAATAAATGCCTTTTTCAAAAAGCATAAAAAACAATACATAAAATGCTGTTCCTGTTATTAATCCAATAAAAAAAGGCCATACAGTAATGCTGCAATTTAACACAAAAAAGTCTTTTCTTGATGTTCCGATTCCGTATAGCACATCTTTTTCCTGTAGCAGAGATAACAAGTGCATCCTCTGAATCATATATAGGATGTATGTGCCCAATAATAGATACAACCCCGAAAAAATAAAAGTATATCTTTTTATTGGCTCCTGAAGAATCATAAACCCAGAAGAATAAACTTCGTCATTCGAAACAATCCTGTCCGTATCATAAATACCTATGATCTTTTGAATATTACTAAATTCTTTATAGTCCATTACTCCAGAATAATAGAGCATTATAGACTCTGCTGTTTTATATTTCTGTGCAACCTGTTGTGCCACGAGTACATTTGGATAGTCATTCTCTCCTATAACTATCTCATCAAGATTATTCCAGTATCCGGAATAATCCTTTATAAACCCCGAAATCTTGAAAACGATCTGTTCCTCATCAATATCAAGCTTTATCAAGTCTCCTATATTAAGGATCTTATCAAACACATATCTATAGCGTTCTTCAAGGCAAATTTCATCTTGAGACAATGGAAAAGATCCTTCTGTTAAGGATATTCTTCCAAGTTCCAGTGCGCTTTCGTCATACGATCCAATAGATACATAATAGTCTGTTTCATTGATTGAATAATTACCAGAATGAGTTATGATGCCGTATTGTATCAGTCTTTCATGCTCCAGGATGATATCCAAATCTTCCTGTGATATGCCATGTACAAGATAATGATATGAACCATAATGATCTAAAAGGGTCTCCATGCTGTCCTTGTTGGAACTGTTTATCAGCATGTTTACACATAGTAAAGTTATGGTAAACAGCATCACAAAGAGGGCCATTGTAAACCATGTCCTCTTGTGATACTTATTATATGCATTTACCAACCTTCTAATCATTTCATTCCCTCTTGTCTATAGCAATATGTACAAATTATTATAGATTTCTTGTTTGTTGAAGGGACATCAAGTATTGTTATTGCTATAAAAATAAATCTTCCCTGTCACTCCAACTGTCAGCGATAAATCTTTTTTTCTCGCATATGCAGAGTAAGTGGTCCCTCCCGAAACAGCAAAAGTAGAATATCTAGTATATAGCGTTCCATCAATCTTTATCTGTGATGTGAAATGAGTAGTACCAGATGGAGAAACTGTATAATATTCTGTCATCCCTGTTGGATTTGCTAAATTAGCATATGACTTCATATATAGTTTCCCTGAAGGTATATTGAATGCCGGAACCCAATTACAGGCAAAGCTATATATTCTATCTATTGTAATGGAGAACGATTTACCTGCATGATAAGTATCAGCATAAAGAACTCACATATATACAATCATAATCATCGATAATATCAACAGCATTAATAATACTCTCTTCATTTGCTAATCACTCCTCTGAAAAAGCTTTATCTTGCATTCATCAATACTATCTCTGTGCACAAATTACAGATTTCATCAAATTCCAAAGGTTTTTTTGAATACAGTTCATAAGTCTCAAAATTATTTCCCATATTATATGCTATTGAATACTGAAGATCCTCTCCTTTATTCTCACTTACATACCCTCTCAGATTAAAAGAATACTTAGTATCCGGAACATCTACAGCCCTTCCATATCTCTCTTGACTATTTTCTGCATTTGGATGCAGTTTCGACTCCCATTCAAGGACCTGTTGACATGACGAAGCCTTGCCCACCAACATCAGTGTGTTGTATTCTCCTAAATACTCAACAATGGCTACTTCATCAGAATAGTAAAAGTACCTGATCTCATCATATCCATCGATGTGTTCTGGAACTCGGAATATTTGAATCCTGGTTTTTTGTAATACTTCTTCTAGCGATCCATATTCGACAGCTTCTTCAGGGATCATGCTCTCTTTTTCTTTATTACAAGAAGAGACAAACAAGAGCATAACCACCATTATGATTGATATAATATATTTTTTTCTCATAGTCATTCCTAACTATAAACACCTATCTTCATTTTATAATTTAATTTTATTTTATCCTAAATTATATGTCCAGTATCTTTTTTTACTAATAACGGATACATGGAAAGCACAAAAATATGCAGTTCAATCTTTCGTTTTTGTAAACAACTGTTCACACACATAGCAAGTTTTAATTCATAAAAAGGGACGACTCTACTGTCGTCCCTTTACTTTCCGTTTGTTCCATCAGAACTTCACTACCTTTGAGAAATCCTCTGCCTTGAGACTGGCGCCTCCGATAAGGCCCCCGTCTATCTCGGTCTGAGCCATTAGTTCTGAAGCGTTCTTAGGATTCATGCTCCCACCGTACTGGATCCTTATCCTGTCAGCACCTTCGTCCCCATAGATCTCTCTGACCGCATTTCTTACTGCTGCGATTGTCTCGTTTGCTTCAAGAGCGGTAGCGGTCTTGCCGGTTCCGATAGCCCAGATGGGCTCATATGCAATGACTATGTTCTCGAGTTCTGCTTCATCGATACCATTTAGAGCAAGTTTTGTCTGCATGCTGACGAAATCGTTCGTTATGCCCTTTTCTCTCTGGTCGAGTGTCTCGCCGATACAGATGATGGGCCTGAGTCCTGCAGCAAGTATGACCTTTGCCTTCTTGTTCACGTTTTCGTCAGTCTCGTTGAAATACTGTCTCCTCTCGCTGTGGCCGATTATGATATACCTGACTCCGGCTTCCTTCAGCATATCGATGGAAACCTCTCCGGTATATGCTCCGCTCTTCTCGAAATATACATTCTGTGCTCCAAGCTCTATGTTCGTATCCTTGATGAGTTCCGCCACTGCGGCGATGCATATATATGGAGGACAAACCACCACTTCAGCTTCAGCATCCTTTACGAGAGGAATGAGCGCCTTTACGAGTTCGACTGCCTCTGAAGGAGTCTTGTTCATCTTCCAGTTTCCGGCTATGATTGGTCTTCTCATGTGTTCCTCCGATCACTTGTCATTGAGAGCAGCTACTCCAGGGAGTTCCTTGCCTTCGAGGAATTCAAGGGATGCTCCGCCGCCTGTTGAGATGTGGCTCATCTTGTCTCCGAATCCGAGTGCCTTCACTGCTGCTGCGGAATCACCGCCGCCTATTATGGTGATTGCATCCTCTGCATTTGCCATGGCTTCAGCAACTGCACGAGTGCCGCCTGCAAAAGAGCTCATCTCTGCAACTCCCATCGGTCCGTTCCAGACTATGGTCTTTGCCTTGCTGATCTCTTCAGCGAATATGAGCCTTGTGGAAGGTCCGATATCGAGTGCCATATATCCGTCGGGGATGTTCTCAACGGGAACCATGACCGTCTTTGCATCGTTATCGAATCTGTCTGCTGCTATGACATCGCTTGGGAGCAGGATCTTTACGCCCTTCATCTTTGCCTTGGCAAGGAGTTCCTTTGCGACCTCTATGCTGTCATTGTCTACCAGAGAAGCTTTCATGTCTATTCCCTGGGCAGCAATGAAAGTATTAGCCATGCCGCCGCCGATGATAAGGGAATCCACCTTGGTGAACAGGTTGTCTATGACACCGATCTTGTCTGCTATCTTTGCTCCGCCGAGTATTGCAACGAATGGCCTTACAGGATTCTCAAGAGCATTTCCCAGGAATTGAAGTTCCTTTTCGATCAGGAATCCGGCAACTGCCGGCAGATACTGAGCGATAGCTGCAGTGGATGCATGTGCCCTGTGAACGGTTCCGAATGCATCGCTTACATATATATCAGCATAACTTGCAAGCTTCTTTGCAAATTCAGGATCGTTTTTTGTCTCTTCCTTATGGAATCTGAGGTTTTCGAGAAGAACTACCTCTCCGTTCTGAATATTCTTTACTGCCTCATCTGCACTCTCTCCGATAACGTCTTTTGCAAATACGACTTTGTTGTTGGGTAAGAGCTCCTGAAGTCTCTTGGCAACAGGTGCAAGTGAGAACTCCGGCTTGAACTCTCCCTTCGGACGTCCGAGGTGCGAGCAAAGAATTACTTTTGCGTTCTGCTCAAGCAGATATTTGATGGTTGGCAGTGCAGCCTGGATACGGGTCTCGTCGGTTATCTCTCCGTCCTTCAGAGGAACGTTGAAGTCTACGCGGACTATGACTTTCTTTCCGGCCACATCAATATCTCTTATAGTCTTTTTATCCATTTTGAGTCTTCTCCTCATAATAAATATGTACAGAAACTATTTTATTATACAGAAAAGGACAGGGCAACAAGTTTTTGCCTGTTGCTCTGTCCATGGTCACCTTCCATGTGCTCAGTGCAGCGTCGGATATCCTGCCTGCCTCAATGCCTCATAGAGCCCTATCGCGACTGAGTTTGCAAGATTCAGCGATCTCAGTTCCGCTCCCATGGGTATTCTCACTGCATGCTCCGGATTTCCGTACACCAGATATTCGGGAAGACCTGCGCTCTCCTTTCCGAATACAAGGAAATCGCCGTCTTTGAAATCTGCCTCAGAGAACACTTTCCCGGCTTTTGTTGAGAAATACCAGAACGTGCCCCTGCACTTGTTCTCTTCCCTGAATGAATCAAGATCCCTGTATACCGTAAGATCCAGCTTGTCCCAGTAATCGAGACCTGCCCGTCTCACCTGTTTTTCATCGATGCTGAATCCCATCGGTTCCACAAGATGGAGCCTGCTCCCGGTCACTACACAGGTCCTTGCTATGTTTCCGGTATTACCCGGTATCTCCGGCTCCACGAGGACTATATTGAACATCCTAATTAAGTCCTCCTATGAAGTCCCTTATCCTCTTCACCGCTTCCTCAAGATTCAGCATGGAAGTGGCATATGAGCATCTTATGAAGCCCTCTCCGCTTTCTCCGAACGCAGTTCCCGGCACACAGGCCACCTTTTTCTCCAAAAGCAGTTTCGTGCAGAAATCCTCCGATGAGAGCCCCGTGGGCGAGATGTTCGGAAAAACGTAGAATGCACCTTTAGGCTCATAGCACGGAAGACCCATGGATCTGAAGCTGTCGACGAGGAACACCCTCCTCCTGTTGTAGCTCCTGACCATCTCCCTTATCTGTGAATAGTCTCTGTTCATCTCGGATGAGAGTGCTTCCACTCCTGCATACTGGCTGGATATGGGTGCGCAGAGCATCGTATACTGATGGATCTTTAGCATCGCCTGTATGATCTCTTTAGGACCTGCGGCATATCCTAGCCTCCAGCCGGTCATGGCAAAAGCTTTTGAGAATCCGTTGATGAGAACCGTCCTGTCCTCGAATCCCTCTGCAAATGACTGATGCATTCGTGAATAGGTAAGTTCCGAATATATCTCGTCGGCTATCACGAAGAGATCGTGTTTCAGTACCAAGTCCTGAAGGCGAATTATGTCCTCCTTATCCAGTATGGCTCCGGTCGGATTATTGGGATAAGGGATAATAATGAGTTTCGTCTTCTCCGTGATCACTTTTTCTATGTTCTCGGGTTTTATAACGAAATCGTCCTTTTCCTCAGTGACAATGGGTATGCTCACTCCTCCTGCCAGTTTCACTCCGGGCTCGTATGAGACATACGAAGGTGCGGGGATGAGCACTTCATCTCCGGGATCTATGAGTGCCCTGAATGCCAGATCAAGGGCTTCACTGGCTCCTACGGTGACCAGTATGTCATTCATGTCGTAGTGTACGTCATATCTGTCATTCAGATACTCCCTGATGAGCCTTCTGAGTTCCGGAAGTCCGCTGTTGGAAGTATAATGTGTGAGTCCTCTTTCCACCGAGTTGATGGCTGCCTGTCTGACGTTCCAGGGCGTCACGAAGTCAGGCTCTCCGACACTCATGGAGATGACGTCTTTCATCCCGCTTGCAATGTCGAAAAACTTCCTGATACCCGAAGGTTTTATCTCCCTGACGCTCTTTGCGATCAATTTTTCGCTCTTCACGGAGTCACCACCAGCCTGTCATTGTTTTCTGTCTTGATAAGGACCGTTCCGTTCTCCTTATATTTCTTCATTATGAAGAGTGTCTCTGTGCTCCTTACTCCTTCGAGTACGGCCAGTTTCTCCCAAACGAAATTGAATATCTCCTTCATGGTCTTTGCCTCTACCCTGATGGAGAAGTCATATCTCCCGCTCATGAGATACAGAGCCTTGACCTCCTGGAACTGATAGATCCTCCTTGCGATGTCCTCGTATCCGAAATCGAGTTTCGGCTCCACCTTGATCTCTATCATCGCTTCTGCAGGAGCATGCTCTCCCATGGCCTCGGAATTAACTATGGCCCCTATCTTGACTATGATCCCCTCTTCTTTAAGTTTTGCTATCTCTTCATGCACCTTTCCCTCTTCTTCTCCGATCATCTTTGCGATCGTATCTTCGGATACGGATGCATCATCAAGCAAGATATCAAGTATCTCTCTGCGCAGATCCATTTTTACCATTCTCCTGGAATTTTATTTTGTTAAAGTATAATTCAAAGAACATGCCTTTTCAATGAAAAAAGGGATAGCGCCGCTATCCTCTTTTCCCTGTGTTTCCATATCTTATTCAAGTTCGCTGAAGAACTCCCTTATCCTCGTTAAACCTTTTACGATGTTCTCCTCTGAAGTTGCAAAGGAGAGCCGGAAGCATTTGTCATACCCGAATGCCTTTCCCGGCACTACCGCCACCATTTTCTCCTTCAGCAGTATCTCGCAGAAAGAGGCTGAATCCGTTATCTTCTGCCCTTTGTATGATTTTCCGAAAGCGGATGAGATGTTCGGGAAAGTGTAGAATGCTCCTTCCGGCTTCATGAAGCTGAGTCCGGGTATCTCACCATACAGTTTTGCGACCAGGTCTGCTCTTGCCGAAAAGACCTTTGCCATGTTCCTGAGATCCTCCTGCGGGCCTTTAAGAGCTTCAAGAGATGCATACTGGGCTATGGAGTTCGGGTTTGATGAACTGTGGCTCTGATATGCCGACATGTATTTCGTAAGCTGTTCATCGGCTATGGTATAGCCCATCCTCCAGCCCGTCATGGCATAGGACTTGCTCATACCGTTCACTATGACCGTCCTGCTCCTTGCGTCCTCTGAGAGAGCTGCGATCGAGACGATCTCCCTGTCATAGCAGAGCTCGTCATATATCTCATCCGAGATGATCACCAGATCATGCTCCCCTGCAACATCGGCTATCATCGAGAGGATGCTCCTGTCATATATCTTTCCGCACGGATTCGATGGATTGGAGAACATTATGCCGACCGTTCTGTCGGTGACCTTTGCCTCTATCTGATCTCTCTTCGGAACGAACATATCCTCTTCTTCCGTTTCCACGATCACCGGCACTCCTCCCGCCATTTTTATGATCTCGGGATATGTTACCCAATATGGTGAAAAGATGATCACTTCATCTCCGGGGTTCACCGTTGCCTGTATGGCATTGAAAAGTGCCTGTTTAGCTCCGGTACTCACGACCACGTTAGCTCCGGTAAAACTGAAGCCGTATTTCTTGTTGTATCTCCCGGCGATCGCATCCCTGAGTTCGGGGATCCCGGGTGCAGGTGTGTATTTTGTCTTTCCTGCATTGACTGCTTCTATTGCGGCATCCTTGACATACCTTGGAGTATCGAAATCGGGCTCACCTGCTCCGAAATTGACAACATCCTTGCCTTCCTTCTTCATGGTCTTTGCAAGGCTGTCTATTGTCAGGGTCATTGATGGGGCGATCTGTCTTACTCTTTCGGAATATCTCATTTTTCATTTCCTCCGTCTATAGTTGAGTGCGAATAGAATCATACTACCCTATGCTGATATTGGCAACACATTTTTGCATATTTACAAGAACGCAATTTCATTATAGTTCGGTTTTCTCGCATATTTTCTTCTATATTCAGCTGATTATGCATTTTTTTATGGCCGAATTTTCTTTTTCGCATCATAAAAATACCGGTGAGACTTTTTTCTCGCCGGTATTTTTATTACCTTTCCGTTCAGAATGGAATCATTCTTCGGTTTCCTCTTTTTCATCGGCTTCTTCAAGCGGGATGTCGGATGTGCAGAACGGGCACTTGACTGCATCGTCAGCCACTTCCTGTTTGCAGAACGGGCATATCCTCTTTGGAGCTTCGGGCTCTTCCTGTGCCTTCTTCAAAGCTTTTGCCTTGTTGAATGCCTTTATGAGCAGGAAGATAACGAGTGCCACGATCAGGAAGTTGATGATAGCAGCTATGAATGATCCGTACTTCAGTACTGCAGGTGTGGTCCCGTTTGCCTCTGCCTCAGCGATCGCTTCGTCACTTGCAAGTTTGATCACGAGAGAGGAGAAATCAAGACCTCCGGTCACGAGTCCGAGAAGCGGCATCAAAAGGTCGTTGACGAGAGAATTCACGATAGCCGTGAACGCACCGCCTATGACGACGCCGACTGCCAGATCCATAACATTGCCCTGAGCGATGAAATCCTTAAACTCCTTCAGCAGCTTTTTCATATTATGATCTCCTTAATATATATTCCTTATTGTCATCAGACAATGGATTATCTTTACTGTGCGTCCTCGAGCACTCCTCTTATACGCCTGACTCCGGCTGATGAGCTCTGCTCTTTGACCAGCTTGAAGTGTCCGAGTTCTCCTGTTCTTGAAGCATGGGGTCCTCCGCAGATCTCCTTGCTCCATCCCTCTATATTATAGACCTTGACGAGTTCTCCGTACTTGGCTCCGAATACTCCGACCGCGTTCTCTGCTCTTGCCTGTTCAACGCTCATTTCCGTACACACTACAGGCACGTCTGCCTTTATTGCCTCGTTCACGAAATCCTCGACCTTCTGCTTTTCCTCATCCGTAAGGGGACGCGGGAAATTGAAGTCGAAACGAAGCCTCTCCGCAGTTATGTTCGAGCCCTTCTGCTGTATGTTCTCGTCGTTGAGGACCTTCTTGAGTGCGGCATTCAGAAGATGTGTTGCCGTATGGAGCCTGGAAGTCTGGACGCTGTGGTCTGCAAGTCCGCCTGCAAACTTCTCCTTTGCTCCTTCATGGGACTTCTCCTGATGCTTCCTGAAAGCCTCATCGAATCCGGCCACATCTACCGTGAATCCTTTTTCCTTTGCCAGTTCGAGAGTGAATTCAAGCGGGAATCCATAGGTATCATACAGCCTGAAAGCGCTCTTCCCCGGGATCTCCGGAGTCTGAAGATATCTTACCAGCTTGTCGAATTCCTTCATTCCCTGATTGATGGTCTTTGTGAATCTCTCCTCTTCGAGAGCGATCTCTGAAAGGATCTTCTCGTTGTTCTCTCCGAGTTCCGGATATACGTCCTTATACTGGTCCACGACCTTCTGTGCGATCTGGGGAAGCCCTCCGGCCTCTATGCCAAGCTGCATGGAATAACGTATGGCCCTTCTGAGAAGTCTCCTAAGGACATATCCCTGGTCCACATTAGAAGGTGTGATACCCTTTTCGTCTCCGAGCATGAATGTCGAGCAGCGTACATGATCCGCCACTATCCTGAAGGCTTTTACGAATTCCTCATCTTCTCCGTACTTCTTTCCGGACAGTTCTTCGATCTTTGAAAGTATACCTGTGAACACATCCGTATCATATACGGATTTCTTGCCCTGAAGTATCCCTATCGTCCTGTCGAGTCCCATTCCGGTATCGACGTTCTTCTGTGCCAGCGGTACGAAGCTTCCGTCCTCGGTCTTGTTGTACTGCATGAAGACATCGTTCCAGATCTCCAGATACTTGCCGCATGAACATGAAGGATTACAGCCCTCCGAGCACTTCGGCTTTCCTGTATCTATGAACATCTCCGTATCCGGTCCGCAGGGTCCAGTCTTTCCTGCAGGTCCCCACCAGTTATGTTCCTTGCTGAGATAGAATATGTGATCATCCTCCACTCCGCAGGACCTCCATATATCATGGGATTCGGTATCCTTCGGGGCGTTCTCATCCCCCTCAAAACAGGTAAAATACAGTTTCTCTTTCGGTATGCCGAGCCATTTTTCATCCGTCAGGAATTCAAAGCTCCATGAGATGGCCTCTTTCTTGAAATAATCACCGAGAGACCAGTTTCCGAGCATCTCAAAAAAAGTACAGTGCGAACTGTCGCCGACTTCATCTATATCTCCCGTCCTGACGCATTTCTGTACGTCCGTGAGCCTCGTGCCCTGGGGGTGCTTCTCTCCGAGAAGATACGGTACCAGCGGATGCATTCCTGCAGTTGTGAACAGCACCGTGGGGTCGTTCTCTGGAATCAATGATGCAGATGGTATCACCTTGTGTCCCTTGGACTTGAAGAACTCAAGATAAAGGCTGCGAAGTTCGTTACTGGTTAATTCTTTCATATGCCGTTGTTTGTGCTTCCCGCACAAATCCCTCCGTATATATCGTATAAATTTATACAAATTATATGCTTCCTCTCCTCTTATTGTCAACGAAGGGGAACTGCCGGGAACAGGCATCTCCCCTTTACAAAAAGTCCTTTTCCAATTACTATTTACTGGATCGCGAAAAGCCCCAGGGATCCGCTCACGAGACTTGAAAGGAATGGAATATGAAATACTTTTTCTTCGATTACGACGGTACTTTTCTGATACCCAGGACACCTGCCATGTCAGAGAGGAACAAAGAAGCTCTCCTTGCTCTGAAAAAGGCCGGACATAAGGTCATACTCTGTACGGGGAGATGCAACGGGCATGTGCCGGATGAGCTCTGGGACCTTGACCTTGACGCATACTGCACGTCCTGCGGAGCCTGTATCATAGCTGACGGAAAGGTGATCCGGGACGACCGTCTGGACAACGGATTCGTTAACGAGACCATGAAGTATTTCTGGGACTTGCAGCTCGATGGTGCAGTGGAGGGCGAAAAAAGGATAAAGTTCTATAATATAGAATCATACGACAAGCCCAAGATCCCGGATGTCCATTCATATGATGAGTACATACGCCTGTACTCCCTCATACCGGTACACAAGCTTACTCTGTACGGCGTACCCATGAAGGAGGAGGTCGCAGAATACCTCGTAAGCAACGGACTCGAGATCATAAATAACAATAACGTTTATTACGAGATCATCAAGGTCGGAAACGATAAAGGCCGCGCCGTGAGAGACACCCTCAGGTATTTCGGTGCAGACGTACTGGATTCCTATTGTTTCGGAGACAGCATGAACGATTCCAAGATGCTCATGAACGTCGGACATTCCATGGTCGTGGACAGTGCTCCCGATGATGTAAAGGAGATGGCAGATGAGATAATCCCGTCCGTATATGACGACGGCCCGGCGATCTGGATAGAGAATTTCCTGAAGGAGAGCTCTCCCTGTCTTTAATTGTCAAAGCCCCGCAAATGGATTAAAATTATGATGTTGGGATTTAAATACTTAAGCAATAAAGGAAAGGAAAAATGAAAATGTTAAGATCAATCAATGATGTTACTAAGCTCAACAACGGTGTTCTGATGCCGTGGCTCGGCCTCGGAGTTTGGAAGGCTGAAGGCCAGGATGTCGTCAATGCAGTCAAATGGGCAGTCGAGGCGGGATACAGGCATATCGATACCGCCGCCGTATACAGGAACGAAAAGGAAGTCGGAGAAGGCCTCAAGAACTGCGGAGTCTCCAGAAAAGATCTCTTTGTTACCTCCAAGGCTTTCAAGATGTCCTACAGGGAAGTCCTTGATCAGATGGACCAGACCCTCATAGACCTTCAGACAGATTATGTCGATCTCTACCTCATCCACTGGCCGCATCCCGAGCTCGGAGATGCATATCTCGACGTCTGGGCAGCAATGGAAAGAATATATAAGGAAGGAAAGGCAAGGGCTATAGGAGTTGCCAACTTCTATTCCGAGTACATCGACAGAATACTTGCTGAAGGAACGGTACGTCCTGCAGTCAACCAGTTCGAGTGCCATCCTTATTATCAGATGCCCGAGCTCCAGAAATACTGCCGTGAACAGGGCATACAGTATCAGGCATATTCTCCTCTCGGTGGCGGTGCCATCTTCGGTGATGAGCGCATACAGAAGATAGCTGACAAGTACGGAAAGAGCATAGCTCAGGTCGTCCTCCGCTGGGATCTCCAGAAGGGCATCATCGTCATCCCGAAGAGCGTCAAGCAGAACCGCATACTGTCCAATATGGACGTGTTCGATTTCGAACTCGAGGAAGAGGATATCAACACCCTCAACAGTTTCGATATAAATACCAAGATCACATGTGCAAGACCTGACCAGCCATGGCCTGAATTCCTCAAGGAAAAAGAGGAGAGAATGGCAAAAGGCGCAAGATTCTGAGCATAAAGTACCCGGGGAGGCTTAGTGCCTCCCCTTTTTTGATATGGAGGACAGCATGTTATTTACACGAGAGTCCGGCAGGACAGGTTTCACGATAGAGAGCAAAGGTGCAGAGCTCTGCTCATTCCGTATTGATGGAAAAGAATACATCTGGCAGGCGGATCCCAAGGTATGGGGTCAGCATTCTCCCATCCTCTTCCCTGTCGTCGGAGCGATAAAGGATGACAGGATAAGCATCGCGGGAAAGGAATACGGGATCAGAAAACACGGTTTCATAGCCTTCAAGAAGTTTTCTCTGAAGGATGAGGGCCCTAAACACGTCACCCTCTCAAGAACTGAGGATGAGGAGACGCTGAAGAGCTATCCGTTCAGATTCGAACTCAGCGTCACCTATGATCTCAAAGAAGACGGTTTTGAGACGACTTTCGGGATAACGAACAATTCCTCTTCTGACATGCCGTTCTGTCTCGGCGCACATCCGGGCTTCATATGCCCGATGGAAGACGGGCTTTCATTCGAGGATTATGAACTCGTGTTCGATCCTGATACGGACAACAGGATAGCAGTGTGTCCGGACGGTATGATAGTAAAGGGCGAGCGGGCTTTTGAAGATATGAAAGATGGCAGGATCCCCCTGCGTCATGAATGGTTCGATGAGAACGATGCCCTCATATTCCCGCATGTAAAAACAAAAAAAGTAGCTCTTGTCTCCCGGAAGGGAAAAGAAGAGCTCACCATGGAATTCGATTCTTTCGATGTGATGTCCATTTGGACGAGGCCCGGTATGAGAGCGGATTATGTCTGTCTTGAGCCGTGGGCCGGGATCAATCAGTATGAGGATGAACCCAGCGTGTTCGAGCAGAAGAAGTTTGCAGCCATACTGGCTCCCGGATCATCGAAAAAGCTTTCCTACAGAGTCAGGTTCTCCAGGCTAAGGGCATAGGCCTTCCTTGCCACCACGAGTTCCTCGTTTGCAGGTATCACCAGCACTTTCACGGTACTGTCAGGAGCTGAAATTACCGTGGGAGTGCTGTATTTTTCTCCCTTTTCTTTGAGTTTCAGTCCCATATATCCGAAATACGAGCAGACCTTTTCCCTCACGAGGCGGCTGTTCTCTCCGGTCCCTGCAGTGAACGCTATCACGTCAAGCCCTCCCATAATAGCTGTATATCCTCCTATATAGCGGGCTATTTCCCTCGTATATATGTCTATCGCAAGCGCTGCATCATGATCCCCTGCATATGCAGCCTCCGTGAGGTCCCTCATGTCTCCGCTGATCCCTGATATGCCCTTGAGCCCGCTCTCCCTTTCCAGAGCATCCTTTACCTCTTTCATGCTCAGACCATGCTCTTCCATCATATAAAAGATGATGAAGGGATCCATGTCCCCGCACCTGTTGCTCTGAGGCACTCCCGTCTGGAGGGACAGTCCGAAACTGGTATCCACACCCTTTCCGTTCACTATCGCCGCAAGAGAACTGGAACCTCCAAGATGGCAGGATACTGCCCTGTATTCCTCTCCGAACATGTCCCTTATGACTCCCGCCACATATGAATGACTGGCGCCATGATATCCGAAACGTCTCACTCCCATCTCGTCTCTCCATTTGAGAGGAACGGGATAGGTATATGCAGCCTCGGGGATATCTTTGTGGAACTCCGTTTCGAAAACGCCTATGAGAGGTATGCCTGGGAGGAGCTTTTTGAAGACTCCTATGACTTCAAGATAACAGGTGTTATGCACCGGAGCCACGGCCATATATTCGTGCATCCCTTTTATGACTCCGTCATCTATCAGATGAACTCCGTAATGATCCTTAGAGAGCACGGTCTTGAAACCCACGGCATCCACGCTCTTTATGATCTTCTCCCCGGCAGCCTCCAGGAACAGTGTGAGTCCTTCCTCATATGAAGCGATCCTCTGTTTTTTTTCGATCTTTCCGTTACGGTCTTCAAAAAGAAAAGAGCCTTCCTTATCTCCGCCTATCCTGTCCATTCTGGAAGTGAGTACCACCTCTTCCTCCGGCATCCTGAACAGTTTAAGTTTAAGGGAAGTGCTCCCTGCATTGCATATCAGTATGTTCATATCGACCTCAGTTTATGTCTATGATTACTATCTCCGGATTGTTGAACAGTCTCGGTACGATAGTGGTCTCCCTTGCCAGTCCCTTTGAGACTATAAGTTTTCCGTTTGTCAGTTCGTATACACCAGCGGTTATCTTGGGCAATATCCCCTGATGAGGCGCATACACTCCCTCGATGAGTCCGGGGATCCTCCACTGTCCTCCGTGGGCATGTCCCGAGAGCACAAGATCAATATCGTATCTGCCATAGATATCCGTCTTTTCTGGCCTGTGTGACAGAAGGATCCTGTACATCTCCCCACTGGTCCCTTCAAGCGCATTTACGATATCGTTTTCCATGGTCTCATCGCCGTAGAGATACGGATCTCTTGCACCAAGAAGAGCAATATTTCCTATCATTACGTGCTCTCCTTCCAGCACCGTGATCCCAAGATCCCTTATATGCTGAAACAGGTTTTCGAAATCCTCCCTGTAATACTCATGATTCCCGCTCACATAGAAACAGGGGTATTCCTCTGCAATCCTTGCAAGAAAGACATCGGCGTTCGTGTCCTTGAGCTTATGATCGTATATGTCTCCTCCAAGAAGGATATAATCAGGTTTGCAGGAAGCTATGGCCTCCACGAGTTCCTCCATGTCCTTTCCGTATCTGCAGGAATGAAGATCCGTTATGAGAGCGAACCTGACATGTCCGCTCACCTTATCGGTACTGAGGGAATAGAAAGTCTTCTTCAGTCTGTAACCTCCTGCTATCAGCAAGAGGATGATGACCGTAAGAAAAACCGCGATTATAATGATTACACCTGTTTTTCCCATAGTCTTACCTCATAAAACCGTTTCCCTGAGTCCTGAGGGCAACACCTTCCACCTGACCCTGCCTACCAGGGCTTCGGCAGGCACGGCCCCGAAATCTCTGCTGTCATATGAGTCGTTCCTGTTATCTCCGAGGACGAAAACACACCCGTCACCTATGACGATCTCCTCCATGTCCCTTATCGTCTCTTCCTTTATATAGTCTTCCTGGAGCACCTCTCCGTTAAGATATACCTTACCGTACTTGATCCTTATCCTGTCTCCCTCCAGGCCTATGACTCTCTTGATGTATACATCCGACGATGAAGTAAGCCTTATAAGGACTATGTCTCCCCTTTTACAAGACGGGCTGTTTGGGTCTGCCTTTTCCACCACGACCGTCTCTCCGTCCTTTATGGAAGGAAGCATGGAATCTCCCTCGACCGTGAACAGTTCGTATCTGCTTGCTATTGAAATGAATATCAGGGCTACCGTCAGGGCAATGAGTGCCAGAAAGACTGCCAGTACCTTAACCGTTTTCTTTCTCATCAGACGAGATCACCTTTTTCACTCTTTTCCTGAAGTCCTCATAGGAGAGCATGACGATCCTTCCGCATCCTTCGCATCTGATCTTGAAATCCGCGCCGGTGCGTATGACTCTCCACCTCCTGCTCCCGCAGGGATGCTGCTTTTTCGTCTCTACTATGGAACCCAGTGTAAAATCCATTTTTGCCCCTGTTTCATAAGGCCTCAAAGCCCTGTCAAAAGGCTTTTCAGGTCTTCCGCTAATTTGCTTTTGTATGGTAAACATATTATAATTCATTTGAGTTGAAGTTGTTTGAACTTGTGACCAATTATTTACATAATGCCCTCGAAAACCGGCAGGAAGACATCTTCCCGCACAACAGAGTTTGGAGATAATATGGAAGAAAAATTCGTTATTAACGGCGGGATCCCCCTTAAAGGAGAAGTCTCCGTCGGAGGTGCAAAGAATGCAGCCGTGGCAATACTGCCGGCTACACTGCTTGCAGCCGATGAATATACAATAGAAAACGTTCCCCATATAGATGACGTTCTGATACTTCTTAGCATACTTAAGAGACTCGGTGCAAAAGTCGAGTTTCTGGACAGGAATACCGTACATATAGATACCAGAGCCGTCTCCACCGGCAGGGTCCACATGAAGCTGGCAAAGAGGCTCCGCGCCTCCTATTATTTCGTCGGTTCTCTGATCGGAAGATTCAAGGATGTTGGCGTCTATCTCCCCGGTGGCTGTGATATCGGTTCACGCCCGATAGACCTTCATATAAAAGGACTTAGGGCACTCGGAGCGGAGGTGGACACGAAGTACGGCATATTCCACGCAAAGGCGGACAAGCTGACCGGCGCCGAGATCTATTTTGACCAGGTCTCTGTAGGGGCAACCATTAACGTGATGCTGGCTTCAGTTCTCGGTGAAGGCACCACTGTCCTCAAGAACTGCGCAAAGGAGCCTCATGTCGTCGATGTTGCAAACTTCCTAAACCAGATGGGCGCAAAGATAAGGGGCGTCGGTTCCGATGTCATAAGGATAAGAGGCGTAAAGGAGCTCCATGGCTGCGATTACAGCATCATACCGGACCAGATAGAAGCCGGTACCCTTATGATCGCTGCAGCTGCTACCAAGGGGGACGTACTAATAAAGAATGCATCTCCCGTGCATATGGATACTCTCTCCACAAAGATGAGAGAAATGGGTGTCACCGTCGAGGAATATGATGACGCCATAAGGGTCACCTGCAACAAGAGGATCAATGCCGTCGATGTCAAGACGTATCCGTATCCCGGTTTCCCGACGGATCTTCAGCAGCCTACCACTGTGCTCCTGAGTACAGCCAACGGAACGAGCATAATAGTTGAGAACATATTCGAATCCCGTTTCAAACACATAGATGAGATACGAAAGATGGGAGCCAAGGTCACTATAGATGACAGGATGGCTGCCGTCCAGGGAGTCGAGTGCCTCTATGGAAGCACTGTTAAGGCAAGCGACCTCAGAGCCGGAGCAGCTCTCATAATAGCAGGGCTCATGGCAAAGGGGACCACCGAGATCTACAATGTCGAATATATAGACAGAGGCTATGACCGGATCGAGAACAAGCTCATATCTCTCGGAGCAGACATCTCAAGAGTCCCGGTCGAGGAAGAGGATCCCGCAGAATTTGAAGTTGATTTTGATTGATCAGTATTGATCGGTAAAGGATGGATTATTATGAGCAAGTATTTCAGAATAAACGTAGCAGGGCTTGAAAGAGACCTTCTCGTATGCCCTCTCAACGATAAACTCAGCATAGCTGCTTTCATAATGCTGGGTGACAGTGAACTCACGGAAAGATGCGCAGAAGAGCTCCTGAAGATCGCTCCCGAACATGACGTGATCATCACAGCCGAATCCAAAGGCATACCAGTTGCTCACGAGATGGCAAGGCAGAAAGGAAAAGCCAGATATGTAGTGGCAAGAAAAGGCCTCAAGGTCTACATGCCAAACCCGATAAGCGTGCCCGTCAACTCGATAACCACGCTGTCAAGCCAACAACTGTATCTCGGAGAAGATGAAGTGAACCTGCTTAATGGTAAAAAGGTCCTGATAGTGGACGATGTCATAAGCACAGGAAACTCTCTCCTCGCTCTTGAGAAGCTCGTTGAAAAGGCAGGCGGCATCATAGTCGGAAAGATGGCGGTCCTTGCCGAAGGAGATGCCATAAACAGAACTGACATCAAGGTCCTTGCGCCTCTCCCGCTTCTCGACAGTGAAGGCAATCCCGTCTGAAAACAGGATGTAAAGATAAAGGTCGGTCATAAAAGACCGACCTTTTTTGATTTTTACGCGTACAGTTTTCCGACGACCCAGTTAGCAAACCGGGAAGGAAGTATCTTGAAAAGTACTGTAAACACTTTGTACTTCACTCCCACCACAGTCATGGGCTTTGGAGATTTCTTCCTTATGACCCTGTATATGCGGCTCGCCACATATTCTGGTGTCATGCCGTTCTGCTCGTCCTTCTCCATTCCCGCAACGGACTTATCCAGTCTTTCTCTGTACTCGGAATCATCCGTTTCGTTCTTCTCTCTTGACATGGTGAAGTTCGTCCTTGCATCGCCCGGCAGCACTGCAGCCACCTTGATTCCAAAAGGCCTAACCTCGTTTGCCAGAGCCATTACATATGAATTGATCGCTGCCTTGCTGACGGAATACATCGTCTGAAAGGGTATTGATATCGCTCCTGCGACGGAGCTGATGGCAATGATCTTCCCCTGTCTCTGTTTTCTCATGATGGGAAGCACGGCTTTCGATATCCTGAACAGCCCATAGAAGTTGACGTCCAGCTGCCTTAATGCATCCTCCTCAGCGGTGTTCTCGATCGCTCCGGATATTCCGTATCCTGCATTGGACACGAGAACGTCTATCTTCTTTTCCCTTGAAAGGATCTCTTCGACTGCATTCTTAACACTCTCTGTGGAGGTGACGTCCGTACTGATATGGCGTACTCCTTCTGTCCCGGCATCTCTTCTTGAAAGGTTATACACTGTATAGCCTTCTCTGACCATCAGCCTTGCGAGTGCAAGACCTATCCCGCTGGATGCTCCTGTAATGACGGCTGTTTTCCCGTTCATTTCACAAGTACTTTCTCAAATATGTCGAGAGCTTCCTCGAGAAGTTCCTTTGTATGGGTAGCCATATAGCTGGTCCTCAGCAGGCACTCATTCTCAGGTGTTGCGGGCGGAAGCACGTTGTTCACATAGACTCCGTTGTCATAGAGTTCCTTTGCCTTTGCAAGTGTGGCAAACTCTTCATATGTATATATTGGTATGATAGGAGTCGAGCATGGTGTCGGAAGAGGCGTCTTGCTCTCTCTTATCGGGATGCCCCTCTTCTTGAATCCTTCTCTCATATACAGAGCCAGATCATTGAGTCTGGTGACGAGTTCCGGGGTCTCTCTAAGAACATGAAGTGCCTCAAGTGCTGCTGCACAGCATGCAGGAGGTATGGATGCGCTGAAGATGAACGGCCTTGAGGTATGCCTTACATAATCGGCGACTCTGTGTGACGTAGCCATATAACCGCCAAGGCTTGCAAGGGACTTGGAGAAGGTTCCCATGATGATGTCGACTTCATCGGTAAGTCCGAAGTAATCAGCCGTGCCTCTTCCTCCGTTTCCGAGGACTCCGAGACCGTGAGCATCGTCTACCATCACTCTGGCTCCGAACTCTCTAGCCAGCTTCACTATTGCGGGAAGATCTGCAATATCTCCTCCCATGGAGAACACTCCGTCGGTAACGATGAGTATACCTGCGCTCTGAGGAATGGCCTCGAGCTTGCTCCTCAGGTCATCCATATCGTTATGGGTATATCTGACCATCTTGCCGTATGACAGCTTGCAGCCGTCATAGATGCTGGCATGGTTCTCTCTGTCGCATACAACGTAATCATGTCTTCCTACGACTGCGCTTATGATGCCCAGGTTGGACTGGAATCCGGTAGAGAACGTGACACAGTCTTCCTTACCGAGGAATTCTGCCAGATCATGTTCCAGCTGAATGTGCATGTCGAGAGTACCGTTAAGAAATCTGGACCCCGAACACCCTGTACCGTATTTCTCTAAGGCCTTTATCCCTGCCTCTACGACTCTCTCATTTGTGGTAAGGCCGAGATAGTTGTTGGACCCGAGCATGATCCTGCGCTTGCCTTCCATGATTACCGTTGTATCCTGTCTGGACTGGAGCTCATGAAAATAGGGATAGACTCCCGCTTCGCGGACCTTGTTCAACAGAGGTATTTCCATCTTTTCGAAAATATCCATAGAATAATTCCTCCGAATAAAATGATTCTAATAATATAGATGTATTTTATCAGAGGCAGGAATGGGTATCAATAAATATGCAAAAATGGTAAGCGATACAAAAAAGACGCCTTAATGGCGTCTTGGCAGCCGAACTAGGATTCGAACCTAGAAAATACGAGTCAGAGTCGTAGGTGTTACCGTTACACTATTCGGCTAATAATCATATCAAATAAGCCCCAGGTATGTCGTCTGTTTCGAAAATGCAACCCGCTTAAATGCAGGTGGGCGTCATACTGTACCTTCGCGCTTCTCTTGGAAGAGCATGCATCCCGATACACGATCTGATTGCCCGTATATGAAGTGTAGGTTTACCATACGAGAACATAACAAGCAACCCAGGAATGGTGGGATTAATTGGGCTCGAACCAACGACCTCTACGATGTCAACGTAGCGCTCTGACCAAACTGAGCTATAATCCCGTCAAAGTTATTATAATCAAATCTGCAGATTTTGCAACTGTCGGCCCGATCAATTTTTCTCCTTAAGAATAATAGCAACCTGATCGGGAAAAATCAATAGCCTTTTTTGTGCATTATCGAAGGATGAGCACAAGGCTCATTCTTCGATATAGACCTTCTCCATCACTACTTCCGGCATTGGTCTGTCAGCATAGTCTGTAAGGCTCTCTGCTATCTCATCGACGACTTCCATGCCTTCCACAACATGCCCGAAGGCTGCATACTGTCCGTCCAGGTATCTGGCATCTCCATGACAGATGAAGAACTGGGATCCGGCTGAATCCGGATCTGCGGCTCTGGCCATGGAGATCGCTCCCCTGTCATGGGGAATGCTGTTCGGGACCCCATTGGAGGAGAACTCCCCTTTTATAGTGTATCCCGGGCCTCCCATTCCCGTTCCCTCGGGACATCCGCCCTGAATGACGAATCCGTATATGACTCTGTGGAATGTAAGCCCATCGTAAAAGCCTTCCTTAACGAGCTTTTCGAAGTTATCTACCGTGATCGGAGCCTGACTCCTGTCAAGTTCGATCTTTATCTTTCCTTTTCCCTTAACGTCTATTACTACCATTATTCTGTCCTCTGATCAGTAATTTATGATTATTTCCTTTTCCGGCCTGTCAGGATCGTACTTTACCATCCTGAGTCTGTCGGCGTTCTTCCTCTTCCAGTCTTCTATCCCGTTGCATCCGTTTGAAGAATCATAGATGAATGCGAATCTGGTATCCTGCTTCCTCAGCTGTGAAAGCATCCTTACGATGGACTTTTCATCTACCATGAGCTCGCTTTCGGAAGGACAAATTACCGCGAGATCCCCGGGTCCCAGTTCTCTGAGCGCTGTCTCGGGAGCTGTCATCCTTCTGTAATCCACATTTTCTTTCTCAAGTGCCTGCACATATCTTTTGAGCCTCAGTCTCAGCTGATCCGTCCAGTCTCTCTTTCCTACAGTCAGGTTGAACATTCCCTTCCTGTTGAATCGAAGTATCATTCCATATCCGTAGACCAGGAGCAGATACAGTCTCTCGTAATATCCGTCATCACCCTCGTCCATGGCATTGAAATCATCTCTGAGCCTAGAATATGCTTCCCTGTTGTAATCCGCAAGGCCTGCCTCCTGGGTGGAGTCGTAATATTCGTATCCGTGTCTGCCGGAAAGAGACAATCCGTATTCTCTTATCAGTTGCTCGGTCTTCTTTATGAAAGCGTCTCCCTCCTGACCTATCTTTTTCATTATTCCAACAGTATGACGGTCTTTGTCGCTGAAGATCTTGTTTTCTGCATCCGCATTTATGACCATCTGGAAACTCTCAGGGTACACCCCTATCGCAGTCCTTACATCCACGGGAAAGAACGGGGTTATGAGCCTTATGTCCTTTTTCTCATCGCCGTTGAAGTTAAGAGGCATCTCAGTAAAGGGTCTCGGCTTCTTTCCTGTTTCGCATACTATGACCCCGCCTTTTACGGTGTCTTCTGCCTTGACTTCTTTATCCATCCCGAAATCAAGGGTGAGGAACATCTGTTCGACCTCTTCGTTCAGAGCCGGGAATTCTATATGGACCCTTCCCTTCTCTTCAAGCACCCCGAGCATCTCGCTCAGCGATATCCTGTTAGAGGATGTCCTGTTCCCCTCATTTTCCGTTTTCGGCATATTCACCAGAATGAGTTTCGCTCTGAGTCCGTCAATGAGCTCCCTGAATGCATCCGGAGCATCTTTCCTGCAGTACTGACTCTTCTTATAAGGCTGGACCGGCTTCAAGGTTTTCCCCTTGAGCTCGGGTTTCTCCCAAAGAGCGATGGTCTCAGGCAGATGATACATATCACAGTACTGTCTCGAATCGTTCGGGCAATCTATATATGTTACGTCCGTATGGACATATGATGCGAGCATATTGGCATCCGTGTTGAATATCCTGTTGTTTCCGTGATTTATGACCGGGATGTTTGGTAGATTGAGTTCCAGCGAGTTCCATACAACGGGAGGCTTTTTGAACGCCTCATAATGACCGTAAATGTTTGCCGCCTGATCTATCCCGTGAAGCAGAGCAGAGATGAGGATCGCCTCCTCTCTCTCATTTATCTGTCCGTCGGTTCTTTTCTTCTTTATATCATCCCTTATGAAATCGATCTTCCTTGCCGTGGACAGCCCGAAATACTTTCCGCTATAGTTCTTCGTAACATATCCCTCTCCGAATGGTCTTATATCATTATAGCGATCGACTATGGATGACAGCTTGTCCATGTCTGCGCTCTCGGAAGAATACCATGCCACAAGATTTATATATGAGGAATAGAGTATGTCATTGACGGTCAGTTCCTTGTCTGTAAACTCTCTATCGGCACCTCCGACTCCCGCAAACAGATCCCCGAAAGACCGGAAATCAGGACAGTATCTGTCAGACAGTTCCCTAAGAAACGCAGAATACTGAGCTTTGTTGCCCAGGTATTTCTTGTCTTCCAGTTCATAGAGTATGAGCCCTTTTGATCTGAGTGAGAGCGCACGAACGACGTCGGATGCGTTCTTCTCGCTCCACCTGTATCGCCCTCTTTCCTTTATCGGGGCCTCTATCCTGCCTGAGTCTATCAGGTCATAGAGCTGTTTGTTAGTGACACCGAGGTTTCTCGATATCACTCCGGTTCCGACATATGCCATCTTCAGTTTTCCTTCTTGACTATCTCCATGAACCTCATAAGTATCTTTGCTGAAAGATCCGCAACCACCGTTTCAAAGTTGTTGACCGACTCATGAGCACCTTCGTCAGCCAGATCTGATATGGCTCTCAGAAGTATGCAGGGAACATCATTAACAGTGCAGACATGAGCTATCGCTCCGCCTTCCATCTCTGCCGCATAGGCACCGAACAGTTCCCAGAGTTCTTTCTTTGCTTCGTGTGTGCATATGAACTGGTCTCCGGTAGCTATGGTGCCCACATGTATCTTCTCCTCAGGAAGATAATCCAGGGCAGCGCTTCGTATCTCATCTATCAGATCATCTCTTGTGGTGAAATACGTCACTTTTTTTTTATTTCCGCCGAGAACGTGTCCTCTCACATATCCCACAGGGGACAGATCGAAATCATGCTCAACGGCTGACTTTCCTATCACGAAGTCCCCTACATGGAGTCCAGGGGCAATTCCCCCGGCTATGCCGGTATTGATGACCACTTCAGGTGCGAACAGATCTATGAGCTGCTGGGTACAGATGGCAGAATTGACTTTTCCCATTCCTGATTCCACAAGTACTATCTCATGGTCTTTCAGATTGCCCGTATAATAGATCTTTCCGCTCTTCCTTGTCTCTGTGACATTCTGCATGTTCTCCAGCAGAAGGGTCACTTCCGTATTCATCGCTCCGATTATGGCTATCATGTAAAGAATCTCCTGTGTGATATATATTAGGATACCACAGAAAAAGCTTGTGTTTAAAGGCAATTAAAGCTATTCGCCCCGGCTCTTTTCGTGTTTAAAACACAAAAGAGCGTCGTATATAATAAAGGTATAAGAAAAAAGAGGATTAAGGTTATGGAAGATTTGAGAAGAGACAGAAAAAGACTAATGAGGACCATACTCGCTCTTGCCTGGCCGACCATGCTCGAGCAGTTCCTTCAGACCATTGTAATATACATAAATACTGCCATGATCGGAGCGATAGGACAGGAAGCTTCTGCGGCAGTCGGCATCACCTCCACCACCACATGGCTGCTCTCCGGTCCTTTATATGCCCTTGGCATAGCGGCAACCGCAAATATAGCCAGAGCCATCGGCGAGAACAACAGGGATCATATAAAATCATATATCTCCCAGTCGTTCCAGATAGGTCTCGTGCTGTCGATAGTGGTGACGGTACTCACTCTTGCTCTCAGTCCTGTTCTTCCCGGACTCCTTGGGGCCGAAGAAGCCATACAGAAGGATGCATCCGTCTATTTTGCCCTGATAAATCTCCCCTATTCGCTCAATATGATCACCATCGTGTTCGGAGCAATATTAAGAGGTTCCGGAGACACCAGGACTCCCATGATAGTAAATCTGGTCCTCAACATCATCCATGTGATCCTTAACTTCTTCTTTATCTATCCGTCAAGAACAATTACTTTCCTCGGGCTCAGCCTTGAAATGTTCGGATTCGGATGGGGCGTCTTTGGCGCCGCGCTGTCCACTGCGATCTCATATGCCATCGGTGGGATCATGATGTTCATAGCCTTCAGGAAAAACTCAGTGCTCTTCAGCAGGGATGACAAGCTCTTCATCAAGGATAAGGAGGCAAGGAATTCCATACTCAAGATGGCCGTTCCCCTTACTCTCAGCAGGCTCATATCCGCGGGCGGACATGTGGTCTTCACAAGCCTCGTTGCGGGACTCGGAACTACAGTGTTTGCCGCTCATTCCATCGCTCTTACTGCCGAAGAGGCCTTCTATATCCCAGGATTCGGAATGCAGTCCGCTGCCATCTCTCTCACAGGTCACGCCGTGGGTGAGCGCAACAGGGATGAACTTAAAAAGATAACCCGGATGCTCGCGTTCATATCGGTATCTCTAATGGTGGTCACCGGAGGTCTCCTGTTCATATTCTCAAGAGAGATGATGACCCTTTTCATATCCGACGCCGACGTTATAGCTCTGGGTTCTTCCGCCCTCAAGATCGTCGCGGTCTCAGAACCGATCTTCGGACTTGCCATAATCATGGAAGGTATCTTCAACGGAGCCGGAGACACACGGCATCCTCTGATATTCAGTACACTCACCATGTGGCTGGTCAGGATACTCGGCACATGGCTATGCATAAATGTCTTCTCTCTCGGGCTCAACGCCGTCTGGCTGTGCATGGTCGGAGACAACTCTATAAGGGGACTACTCCTGTTCATACTGTTTGCAAGAACGGATCTCCTGGAATTGTCTGAGAAGAAAAAAAAGACGCCTCTTGCCGAGGCGTCCTGAGAGATATCATACGCTCAATTCTTTTTCATCCTGAAGCCCTTAACTTCATTTATGAGGGAGTAGTAGTCTTCCTCAAAGTTCTCCTCTGCCGTGAAGGTCGCGTCATGCTTTATGAGCGATCTCAGCACGTCAGGTGCGGCAGTGACCGCTCCTATTCCCTTCCTGCAGAGATTCAGAACTTGCTGTGAGTTCTTGAAGCTGGCAGCAAGGACATCGCTCTCCATATTGTGGATCCTGAACATGTTGTGGATGTCCGTAGCCACCTGTACACCGTCTGCTCCCATGTTGTCCAGTCTGTTCACGTATGGTGCGGCATATCTTGCTCCTGCCTTTCCGGCCATAAATGCCTGCATGGCAGTGTATATTGCCGTCGCAGTTATGTTCACTCCCTCTTCTTTCAGAAGATGGATGGCTTTCATTCCCGCAGCAGACACGGGGATCTTGATGAACATGTCATCCGCTATGTTGTCCAGCATGAAATGCGCCTCCTGTATCATCCCCTCCGTGGTGGATGATACCACCTGCGCATGGAGCTGCGAAGTCTTGGGAAGCAGTTCCCTGATAGCCTTGAGCTGCTTGATCGGATCCGCATGTTCATTTCTCAGTATGGTAGGATTGGTAGTGACTCCGTCATAAGGATACTCTGTATACAGGCTTTCTATCTCATAAAGATTTGCGTTATCTATAAGGACCAGCATGGTCATGACCTCCTCGAATGGATTTCCGTTTGGTTTTATGTGTATAATTATAACTGCTTGAAATTTGATATGAAAGAAGGAATACCATGGATATAGTAAAGCGCTTTTTAAAATATGTTTCCTATGAGACCACCTCTGATGAATTCTCATCCACCATTCCCAGCACCGACAAACAGCTGGTGCTCGGAGAAGAGCTTGTAAAAGAAATGAAGGAGATAGGGGTGACCGATGCCTTCATGGATGATTTCGGATATGTATACGGTTCCATACCCGCTAACTGCGAAGGAGCTCCCGTGATCGGGCTCATTGCGCATATGGATACCGCTCCCGACATGTCCGGCAAGGACCCAAAGCCAAGGATAGTCTCCTCCTATGACGGCGGAGATATAGTTCTAAATGAAGATAAATGCATCGTCCTCTCTCCGGATGACTTTCCAATGCTCAGGGAATATACGGGCGATGACATTATAGTTACTGATGGAACCACGCTTCTTGGAGCAGACGACAAAGCGGGCATAGCGGCTATAATCTCCGCCGCCGAAAAGATCATCGCTTCCGACAGGCCTCACGGCAAGGTCATGATAGCCTTCACTCCGGATGAGGAGATCGGCAGAGGAGCAGACAAATTCGACGTCGATGGATTCGGTGCGGACTTCGCTTATACGATCGACGGCGGAACGATAGGCGAACTTAACTATGAGACCTTCAATGCTGCTCACGCAGATGTAAGGATCAACGGAAAGAACATCCATCCGGGAACGGCAAAGGGAAAGATGAAGAATGCGCTTCTTATCGGTATGGAGTTCCAGTCCATGCTGCCTCAGTTCGAGAATCCTATGTATACGGAAGGATACGAAGGCTTCTCCCATCTGAATGAGATGGAAGGAAACGTGGAAAGTGCATTGCTCCGTTACATAATAAGGGATCACGATCTTCAGATCCTGAGAAAGCGCTCTTCCCTGTTCTTCGATGCCGCAGCTTATTTAAATCAAAAATACGGCGAAGGAACCGTCGAGGTCGACCTGAAAGAGGGATATCTGAATATGAGGTCCGTGCTGGAAGAGCGATTTGAGATAGTCGAACTTGCAGAAAAAGCCATAATTAAAGCGGGGATCTCCCCCGTCATCTCTCCGGTACGTGGAGGAACGGACGGTTCAAGATTGTCCTTTATGGGACTGCCATGTCCGAACATCTTCGCAGGCGGGGAAAACATGCATGGCAAATACGAGTATCTGCCGGTCAACTCCCTGAAGAAGTGTGAGGAAGTTCTTGAGAACATAATCTATCTCGGAGCTGAAATGTAAGCAAAGCATAATAAAAAAACTCCCGTAACACCGGTGAATACCGATGACGGGAGTTTTTCATTTTTCAGGGCTAAACTTTGTCCTGTCTATGTGTTTGTCATAGGTCTATTTATCCAGGCTGGTCACCAGAGGGTATGGTTTAATGACCTCGCACTTCTCTTCCACTATCTCTTCTCCGTGATACAGCCATCTCAGTGCTTCAGGTATCATCCTTTTAAGGAAATGCATGCTGTGTCCCATCTCGTTGATTATCAGTCGGAAATCGTAGCCTTTGTAGTTCAGAGCACTGGCCACGTCTTTATCTGCCAGGATCCAGTCTCCGAAGATTATGTCTGCGTCATACTTTCCTACGCACATGCATGTCCTCAGATCCTTCTTCTCATCAGTGGTCCTGATGACGGATGGCCATATATTTCCTCCCCTGATGTTTCCAAAGCTCGGGCTGCCTATGATGGCATTTCCGAAGATGTCATTGTCATACCAGGCAAGATTGAAGCCCGCTATGCCTCCGGAGCTGATGCCTACCGTGCTGTGTCCCTTTGGGGATGCGGTTATCTTTAATCCCTTGAGTGCTTCCGGCATGAGTTCCTCTTTTATGAACCTTGCATACCAGTCGCTCACTGTATCATATTCCACGCTCCTGTTTGTAACGCCTTTCCCGGTACCATAGACCGGCTCGCCGGGTCCCGGGTATCCGGGTGCCACGAACAGCCCGATGGTCGGGGGGATAACCCCGTCGGCGATAAGATTGTCCAGCATATCGGTGACATTCCCTTCCTCTGCTTCAGGAAGCACCATGTCATCATATACGGGGACGACTTTCAGCATGTCACTCATAGTCTTCCTTCCCGTCGACTTCAGGAATTCCTCGTCAGTTATGAGCCTTCCGAAATTGAATTGTCCGTCCAGGAACAAAATGAGGTCTGCAGGATCCTTTCCGTTATACTGTGCGGGCACATATACCCAGTATTTATGCTTGACTCCCGGATAGAAGAGAGAATCCTCCATGAGTCTTCCGAACATCTTTCCCCTCGGAACATCATTCCTTCTCTTATAGCATTCGGGAAGCGGGTACATGTCATGATTCCAGTCAGCCCTTGCCATAGCTGTCTCGTCCCTCTCATGCCATCCGACGATCGGATAGTCTATCATGCAGTTGAAAGCTTTGTAAGAACTCAAGGGCATTGTGACGGTTATCATCTCCTCTTCCGGCTTGACCGTGACCTTTTCCAGTTTCAAAATCTCTTTTTCCATCTTGATCCTCCAAAAAAAAGGACAGCAGACGCTGTCCTTTCTGAAATCGCACTTATTTTACGATGTAGCCCTGGCATCCTGCCCTTCCGATAAGAGCAGCATTGGCTTCGTCCGTATCGACATGCATTGCAAGTGCATATTTCGGGCTTACTCTCACGACTACATCATCGAAGATGACAGGTCTTTCCGTATCGACTCTGACCTTTACGATCTCCTTGTCGGTAACTCCGAATTCTTCTGCATCCTCAGGTGTCATGTGTACGTGTCTCTTTGCCACTATGAGGCCCTTGTCAAGAGTGATCTGTCCGCATGGTCCTTCGAGGACTATCGGAGCACTTCCTTCAAGGTCTCCGCTCTCTCTTACGGGAGCTACCTGACCAAGGGTGAAACAGTCTGTAAGCGATACTTCGACCTGGCTCTCGGGGCGTGTCGGTCCGAGGATGACGACGTTTGCAAGAGTCCTCTTCGGTCCTACGATGCTGACTCTCTCTTCAGAGACGAACTGTCCGGGCTGAGAAAGATCTCTTACATATGTGAGGGTCCTTCCTTCTCCGAAAAGCCTCTCAACGTCCTTGTCGGTGAGATGCACGTGACGTGCGGATACTTCTACTAAAAATGTTTTTTCAGACATACTGATCTCCTCCTAAAAAACTATCTAAATTGTGCTATATTATGTGGATTTTGTCAATTCACACAGGGCTTTCTCCGGTACTCCGTAAAGCGGAATCTGACCTTTCCGGTATCCATGATCTCCGACTCCCATACCTGTTCCCATTCGTCCATGATATCCAGATTATAGAAGAAGGTGTCCGCCTTCTTCATTCTGTCCACTTTTGTGATGAAAACCGTATCGGAATAGGGCATCAGCAGCGAATATATCTCTCCTCCGCCTATGACAAAAGCATCTTCCTTCCTGTCTCCAAGTATGTCCATCAGTTCATCAACGGATCTGACGGTCCTTGCTCCCGGATATTGGATACCCTGTCGCGAAAGGACTATGTTCTCTCTGTTCTCCAGTGCTCCTCCCGGAAGAGACTCGAAGGTCTTTCGTCCCATTATTACGATCTTGCCCAGGGTCTTCTCCCTGAAGAACTGCATGTCCTTCTTTATATGGAAAAGGAGCTCTCCTTTGTAGCCGAGAGCCCAGTTCCTGTCAACTGCCATTATCATCTTCATAAGAGATCCCTCTCAGATGGCGACCGGTATCTTTCCGACGCCCTTAAGGCTCTTGTATCCGTCCAGATAGACGTTCTCTGTGTTGAAGGCATAGAAATCGTCCACGCCTTCCTCGATCACCAGCTTTGGAGCCGGAAGTATTTCGTTCTCCCTCTCAAACAGTTTCTCTACGAGAGGTACGTGTCTGTCATAGATATGAGCATCTGCAATGACATGTACCAGTTCTCCGGGAATGAATCCGGTCGCCCTTGCTATCATCGAGAGCAGGGCAGCATACTGGCATACGTTCCAGCCGTTGGCTGTCAGCATGTCCTGAGAACGCTGATTCAGGATCCCGTTCAGCACATTTCCGCTGACATTGAAGGTCATGCTGTATGCACACGGATAGAGAGCCATTTCGTGAAGATCCTGATGTACGAAGATATTCGTCATTATCCTTCTGCTCTGGGGGTTATGTTTGAGATCATAAAGGACTCTGTCTACCTGATCGAACATTCCCTCCTTATACTGATGCTTCACTCCAAGCTGATATCCGTAGGCCTTTCCTATAGTTCCGTTCTCATCGGCCCATTCATCCCAGATATGACTGTTAAGATCCTCTATCCTGTTCGATTTCTTCTGCCATATCCACAGTATCTCGTCGAGAGCAGCCTTGAAATTGATCTTTCTGATAGTCTGGATCGGGAACTCTTCCCTGAGATCATATCTGTTCACCACTCCGAAGAGCTTTATGGTATGAGCGGGCGTGCCGTCGTCCCATCTCGGTCTCACGTCAAAATCAGTGTCCCAGACACCCTTATCCAGTATCTGTCTGCAGTTATCCAAAAAGATCTTGTCAGCTAAGCTCATGGAAAATCTCCTTTTAAATGCATTTGCTTAAGTATATCATATAAGTTGAATGATTCATAACAGGAAGGTCCAAGATGAACTACAGAAGCAACCGCAGAAGATATAAGGAAATAAAGAGAAAGGCGCGCAAGACAGCCGCTGTCTTCTCAGTTATCGCAGTGATAGTGCTCGTGATAGGTTTTTTTGCAATAAAAGGCCTGAAAAAGAACGATCCTGCTCCGGATCCTGATGCCCCTTCATCATCAGTCGTCAAGCCTTCCTATGACCTTACGAAAGCTCCTTCAGGACTCGACTCTTCTCTGATAAAGGAATATGTAGTGGCATCGCATATATGGCTCATCAATTTCGATCATCCAAACTATGAAGATGCAAAAGACATAGTGAACCTGAAGGATTATCTCGATAAGTCGGTAACCATAAACAGTGGTGCCGGCCGTCTGAACAGGGAAGCTGCGTCGGCACTTGCCGAACTGTTTCTTGCCGCAAAGGCTGACGGGATAACGACCTATATAGTCAACAGCGCCTACAGGACCAGAGATCAGCAGCAGGGCTACTGGGATAACAGGATCAAACAGAATCCCCATTATGGGGACGACGTATATACGAATCCGGTCAAGACGGTCCCTGCTTATGCAAGCGAGCATTGTGCCGGATATGCCGTTGACATACTGTGCAAGAAAGTCCCCCACGGGGATACCGAAAAGTATGCCGTTACCGAAGAGGCGAAATGGCTGAAGGACAATGCTTACAAATACGGTTTCATACTGAGATATCCTGAGGGAAAATCCCAGTATACAGGCATCATATATGAGCCATGGCACTACAGATATGTTGGAGTGACGGCTGCCAAGTATATATATGACAGCGGTCTCAGCCTTGAAGAGTATGTCGCTCAGTTCAATTTCCCGGTTGACGGACAATAATAATGAAAAACTTCCGATTCACACGAAATCTTATAATAATATGCCTGGTCTTTGGCCTCGCTTTCTTTTTCATGCCCATAGCTGCAAGTTCTGATGATGAACAGATAAGTGAGGCAAACATTGTCGTTGCTGGGGATCTTCTCTGTCTTGCCGGTCAGCTCAGTGCTGCAAAGAACGGTTCCTCATGGAACTTCGATTATGTTTTCAAGAACATATCTCCCATCATAAAGAGCGCCGACTTTTCGATAGCCAATCTTGAGACCTCCGTCGGCGGGAAAGAAATGGGTGTCACCAAATACAATCAGGAGGGCAATCCCATTATCAATGCTCCCGTGGAATTCCTGGATTCAGTGAAAAAAGCCGGATTCCAGTATCTTGTCACGGCAAACAATCATTCCTTTGACCTTAAAGATGAGGGACGTGAAAAGACAATAAAGATCCTCGACAGATACGGTTTTTATCACGGAGGAACATATCTGTCTGAGTATTACAGAGACAACATATCGATAGTCAGGGTCAACGGTATATCGATAGCCATCCTGCCCTATACCCAGATGGTGAATACGGGTACCGAGGCATACAAGAAGACCGGGAAAATGTATAAGCTGAACCTTATAGATTTCGATCTCATAGAGAAAGACATAAAGGAAGCCAGAAGGCGAAATGCAGACATAGTACTCCTTTACGTTCACTGGGGAAAGGAGAACGTCCAGACAGCCAACGCATATCAGAAGGAGACTGCAAGAAAGCTTGCTGAACTCGGAGCGGACGTGATCATCGGAAGTCATTCACATACTGTCCAGCCGGCAGAATTCATAGACACTCCTGACGGAAGAAAGGTATTCGTGATCTACTCCATGGGCAATTTCATTTCATCAATGGCCAGGGATGTAAACCAGGACGCACTGCTCCTGAACCTCCACATGACTAAGAAAGACGGTAAATCCTATATAGACAAGATAACCTATATGTGCATTACTAACGGGATGGAAGGCGGAAAACTGTATGCTGCCCTGCCTTCAAGGATAATGATAGAAAAGGGACGCCAGATATCCAAGATGAACGGTTCCATAAACCGGACTCTTGCTGTCATTAACGGAGTGATAGACGAGGTCGACTGCTTCGATTACGTAGTATGGGAATGATAAGATAAAAACATAAGAAAAGCAGCACATGATGTGCTGCTTTTCCATATTGTCTGATATCAGAACGAGTTCCTGTCACGAGGGCCGTCTTCTCTTATGATCGGTTTCTTCTCGATTGTCTCTCTCGGTGCTCTTCTCGGAAGCTGTTCTATCTGCTCCTCAAGTTCTTCCCCGGCTTCTTCAGCCTCCTCAGGTATCTCTTCAGCCTCTTCCTTCATATAGGCGTAGGACTGCTCGGGCCTTACCTGTTTTCTCTCTATGTGGGAGGACTCTTGCTCTATAACGGGATGTCTTCTCGACGGTCTCGGAGTCTCTTCCTCTTCGATCATCTCCTCCTGCTCTTCCCTGTTCTTATCCTTAAGAGTCATGACCAGGATAGTGATGCCTCCAGCCAGAAGCAGGAGTATGAGAAGGATTATAAGGAACACGAGCATGTTGAACTTCTTTTCCTTCTTCGGTGCTTCGACCTTAACGGGATCAGCGCTTATCGTGACCGGATTTCCCTCGGGATCTGTAGCTGTAAGAGTAAAGTTATATGTCGTATCCTCAGATATCTTTTCATTCAGAGTATATGTATAGGTCTTTTCTCCGGGCCCCAGTTTTTTATCCGCTGTAATGTCCAGTTCCCCCTTCCTTACTTCAGTAAGCTTAAGATCCGTGAACTGGCTCTCTCCTGAATTGAGGGCCTTGATAGTAAATACTATTGTCCCTTCCTTCTGCAGGTTGCTGCTGTCCGCACTCACCTTCAGCGACAGGTCCTTTGAATAATCTACAGGTTCCTTCTCTTCAACATATATGGTCACGATATTTGAAGTAAAAGTATGTTCATCTCCGCCTTCATCCTTGCACGTGAGAACGAATGAATGGTCTCCTGTCACAGTCTGAGTCACAGAATATACCGCTTCGATCGTGCTGCCTGATGTGAGAGCGTCAGACGAGACAGGAATCGGAACGGTGCCATCAGCAGTCAGCGCAAGATTGTACAGACTTGTGTTTCCGTTGTTGGTGATAGTTATCTTTATCTCGACAGGTTCTTCATCCTTCGGATAGTTGTTCGAAGCCGTTGCGGACACAGTTACATCTATCGTCTCTACAGTGACCGTGGTCTTGGCAAGATCCTTGCTGCGCTTCTTTCCGTCTGCCGTAAACTTGAGTGTAGGCTCTATCTTTATGGTCTCGGTTATCTCTTCGGAATATGTGATGACCTTGCTGTTTCCTGCTGCAAGCGAGAATTCCGGACATACAGACTCTCCCCCGTTGAGTCCGGGTACGAGAAGCGTAGCCTCAGTGAGTTCACAGTTGCCCTTGTTCTCTATGGCAAACGTAAACTTTACGGTCTCTCCGGCCACAATAGTGGCCTTGTCCGTCTTCACTGCAGAAGAGATATCTATTTTTGCCTTCTCCTTGGTGACCTTGAAGGACTCTGTTTTTGTCTTGGTCGAGCCTTCAAAAACGTATGTCACCGTCACGGGGATGGACTGTCCGAGCTTTTCGGCAGCAACTGCATACTCCTTGTTGTATGTCTTTGATGCTCCTTTGCTTATGTTGCCGAACGATTCGACCTGTGCTCCGTCTATGGAAAGGACGACATCGCTTACTGGATCCCCTTCGTTTTTGATCTCTATATTGAGAGTAACCGTTCCCTCTCCCACAAGACTTGCGGGAGTAACGCTCTTTACGGAAAGAACGAGCTTTTCTTCCAGCTTTGGAGGATCATCCTCTCCGCCGCCACCAGGGTCCTCTCCGCCGCCGCCGGGATCTTCTCCGCCGCCGCTCGGATCTTCTCCACCTCCGCCGGGCTCCTCATTCTGTCCCGGGTCGGTCTCATTCTCCGCAAGTACCCTGTTCCTTCCTACCGAAAAAACGGTCATGAGAAACATGATCACTATGATTATGGAAATTGCTTTTTTCATACTTGGTATATCTCCGGTCTGAATTATTATGCAAATCTATAGAAAGTGTACCCCGTGAGGTATATGCTGTCAAACAGCCATGGGGCATATTCACAAATAGTTAACTAAGACTCCTTCTCCTCCGGAACAGGCCTGTAATTCTCACCGATCAGTTGCGGAGAGACCTTCCCGAAAGTGAGTGAAATGACCTCTTTTATGAATGTGTCCGAATACTTCTTTGCACAGGAGACACTCATTACCGCTTCTGTCCCGTATTCAGTCTTTTCAATGAGAACGGGCATCTTCTCAAAGGAATACTGAAGTTTTCCGAGAAGGGTGAAGGGGATATCAAGGCAGAATATGTCCATGGGAGTGAAGATGACTCTCTCAGACTGATTCAAGGCCTCCTTGACGCTCTGAGAATATGCTCTTACAAGTCCGTTGGCGCCTAGGAGCGTTCCTCCAAAATATCTGGTCACTATCGCCAGGATGTCCGTTATACCGGTCTTGATGAGTACGTCAAGCATAGGCATTCCGGCTGTGCCCTTGGGTTCTCCGTCATCACTGCTCTTAAGGAGCGGGTTTATCCTGCCTATCGAGTATGCATAGCAGTTGTGCGAAGCATCCCAGTACCTGCTTCTCGTCTCCTCCAGGATCTTCTCGGCCTCTTCCACGCTCTCAACATGATGGATATGGGTTATGAATCGGGATTTCTTGATGATTATGGTGTTTTCCGCACTCCCAAGTACGGATCTGTATTCAGTCATCTCCATGACTCAATGATATCAAAAAAACAAACAAAAATCTCCGAAAGAACATCTTCCGGAGATGATCGGTCATAAAACCGCACACTCTGTGTCGAAAGGAAGCCTCAGCAGGAATTCCTGCAGCCGACTCAAAACAGACTAAACTGCGGCACACATGCCAAACCTCTTATTGCTGCTTCCGCTAGGACCTGACAAGGTTCAAGGTGTCATGTTGCACAGGGTCCATCTCTCAACGCCACTTACAGGCTCCGTCACTAAGAACTTCGTTCCTCGACAGAGGATTCAGCCTCGCTATAGCGGATTTCGAGTACAGGGCACCGCTAACTCCCCGCTTAGTGCGGTAAAACGTATTATATCTTAAGTAGGGATCGTATTCAAGGATTCCGGTTATATCACTTCGTACCGAATATCCTGTCTCCTGCGTCTCCGAGTCCCGGAACGATGTATGCGTTCTCATTCAGGCATTCATCGATAGCAGCTGTATAGATGTTCACATCCGGATGAGCGTCCTGAACTGCTTTGATTCCCTCAGGGGCGGCAACCAGGCACATGAACTTGATATTCACTCCGCCCTTCTGCTTGATGAGCGTTATTGCATCGACAGCACTTCCTCCCGTTGCCAGCATCGGGTCAACGAGGATCACCTCTCTCTCGCTTATTCCATCAGGAAGCTTGCAGTAGTATTCTACGGGCTTATGTGTCTTCGGATCTCTGTACAGTCCGATGTGTCCGACTTTTGCTGCCGGCACCAGTCTGTGGAGGCCGCTCACCATTCCGAGTCCTGCTCTCAGGATCGGGACGATGACGAGAGCCTTTCCTTCGATTATGTTCTGTTCCGTCTCGCAGATAGGGGTCTTGATCCTGACGGGCATGAGGGGCAGATCTCTCGTGACTTCATAAGCCATGAACATGGCGATCTCCTCAAGAAGTTCTCTGAAGTCCTTGCTGCTGGTCTCCTCTTTCCTCATCAGCGTCAGTTTGTGCTGGATCATTGGATGATCGATCAAAATTACTTCTCCCATGATATTACCTCTTATGATTATTTATTGTATTTTTCTTCAATTGCGGTTATCTTGTTAATCCTGTTCTGATGTCTTTCGCCATGAGAAAACTCAGTTGTCAGAAACTTTTCCACTATCATGCATGCAAGACCGCCTCCAAGGGTCCTGCCTCCCATGGATATCATGTTTGCATCATTGTGTTCCCTGGTCATCTGAGCGCTGTAGACGTCGCTGACCATCGCACATCTGATGCCCGGGACCTTGTTTGCAGAGATCCCGATGCCGATACCGGTTCCGCAGATGAGGATGCCTCTGTCTGCTTCTCCGCTCTTGACCATCTCTGCTGCCTTGAGGCCGAAATCGGTGTAGTCCACGGATTCCCCGCTGTCGGTACCTATGTCTACGTAATCATACCCCTTCTCGTCCAGGAAGTTCTTTATCTCTTCCTTCAGTTCAAATCCGCCATGATCGGATCCAATTACTATCTTCATATATTTTCCCCTTGTCTTCATTATTATATGTAAGAGATGATTCCCTTATGCGTCTATTATGTCGAAACCCGCAGCACGAAAGATCCTGTTTGATATCGCAAGCCCGAGGCCATCCTCTCTTACTCCTTCAAAAAGGACCAGATCCACTCCTTCCCTGTCTGCTTCTCTCAGCATCTCGAACAGATTGTGCGCGGTCTCGTTAAGGTCTTCTCCTGTTTCCCGTACGGAAAGCCCCTCATATCTTGAGGCATTGAAAGAAGGGCAATATATGACAGGCCTGAAACCTTTCCCTAATTCTTCATGATAAAGTGATTTTATCTTATTTTCAACTTTATCTTCTTCTCCTCTCACCACTTTCACGGCAGCCCTCGGAGAATAGTGTTTATACAGCATGCCAGGAGATTCGGGTCTCTCTCCTGGAGCGATCTGACTGAGCACAGCCCGGGAGACGGAGGTTGATGGCTCAATGCTCCTTAGCATCTCCAGAGTTATACCTCCGGGTCTTAAAAGGACCGGGTGCTCCCCCGTAAATGAGCAGACCGTAGACTCAAGGCCTATCCTTGATTCTCCTCCGTCTAATATAACAGGGACCTTGCCCTCGAAATCTTCCATGCACACTCTTGCGGAAGTAGCGCTGGGCCGTCCGGAGATATTCGCACTGGGAGCAACTATCATCTTCCCGCTTCGTTTGATGAGTTCTCTGGCATACTCGTTCGAAGGCATCCTTATCGCAAGAGTATCCAGTCCTCCTGCTATCTCCCTTGAAAGGACCCCTCTGCTCTTTAGAACTATGGTGAACGGCCCTGGCCAGAAAGCATCCATCATCTTACGTGCCTTATCCGGTATGTCCATTGCTATCCGGTCCACGTCGGAGAAGTCCGCTATATGCACTATGAGCGGATTGTTGGACGGTCTTCCCTTGACGATATATATATTCCTTACTGCTTCCAGGTTTTCGCTGTCAGCACCGATGCCGTATACAGTTTCAGTCGGGAATATGACAAGCTGACCGGAAGCTATTGCCTCAGCTCCGGCATTCAGTCCTTCATTATATTGGGTTTTCAGATCGTAATATCTTGTGATCAATCCGAGACCTCTTTTATCCGTTCTTCTATGTCTTTGTTTATCAGTGCTTCTATTATCTCGTCCATATCCCCATCCAGAAAAGCGTCAAGTTTATACAGTGTGATGCCCACTCTGTGATCCGTGACCCTTCCCTGAGGGAAATTGTATGTCCTTATCCTCTCGCTCCTGTCACCGCTTCCAACCTGATCCTTGCGGTTTTTAGAGTATTCATCATCCATGCTCTTCTTCTTTAAGTCATAAAGTCTGCTATATAGCACCTTCATGGCCTTTTCCTTATTTTTGAGTTGGGATTTTTCATCCTGACAGGTGACTATCATCCCTGTGGGAAGATATGTGACCCTCACTGCGGAGTCCGTAGTATTGACCGACTGGCCTCCGTGTCCGCTGGAATGATATACATCTATCCTGAGATCCTGCGGATCTATCTGTACATCCACGGCCTCTGCTTCCGGAAGCACTGCCACGGTAGCTGCAGAGGTGTGTATCCTTCCGCTTGTTTCAGTTTCCGGGATCCTCTGGACCCTGTGAACACCGCTCTCATATTTCAGTTTGGAGAACACATCCCTGCCCTTCACAAGCAGGATGATCTCCTTTACTCCTCCAAGACCGGTTATACTGGAGGAAAGGACTTCAAGTTTGAAACCGTGCCTCTCGGAATATCTCGTATACATCCTCAGCAGGTCGTTCGCAAACAGTGCGGCCTCATCGCCTCCCGTTCCTGCTCTGATCTCAAGGATGGCATTTTTACCGTCATTCGGGTCTTTGGGCGCGAGTATCCTTATGAGTTCTTTCTGCAGTTCTTCCTCTCTTTCGTTGAGATCTGAGAGCTCCGCCTCAGCCAAACTGGCCAGCTCCCCTTCCTTCTCTTCCTCAAGCATCTTCAGAAGATCTTCTTTCTCCTTCAGTATGGAAAGATACTCCTCGTACATCGTTACGATCTCCTGAAGCTCTGAGTGTTTCTTCATGAGAGGGATAAGCCGTGTCTGATCTGCAATGATGTCCGGGTCGGAAAGATCGGCAGAGATCCTGTCATATTCGGTTTTTACTTTTTCAAGTTTTTTCAGCATCTCCATTGGGTCTCCTCGCCATGACTATCCTGTCATTACCGGAATAATCCTTATATGAGCGTATATCAGTGTAATCGTACTGTCTCATGAGTCCTTCAACGGCCTCTTTCTGATCGTATCCGATCTCCAGAAGAAGATATCCTCCGGGATTCAGAAACGTTTTTGCTTCCGATATGATCTTCCTGTAGAACTTCAGTCCGTCATCTCCTCCTTTGAGGGCAATGGCCGGTTCATGTTTCCTGACTCTCGGATCCAGTTCGGAATATGCCTTGTCATCAATATACGGAGGATTGGAGACTATTATGTCGAACCTTCCGTCCAGTCTGTCAAAAAGATCCGATTTGATGAATCTAACCTTTGCTCCGTTAAGTGAGGCATTATTGCGTGCTACCTCAAGAGCATCCGGACTTATATCGGAAGCTGTGACCGCCGCATCTGTCTTGAGAGCCAGAAGCACTGCTATACATCCTGAACCGGTGCAGAGATCAAGGACATTTTCTGCCCCTGTTTTCTTTATCAGTCCGATGGCTTCTTCACAGAGAAGTTCTGTCTCGGACCTCGGGATTAGGACCCGTTCATCGACCTTCATATCATATCCCATGAAGTTCCTGACTCCGGTAACATAGGAAACAGGCCTTCCTTCGAGTATCTCTTCCACCATCTGAAAAGCCCGGTCTATGATGTCCTCGTCCGTATCAACCGTCCCTTTTTCTGACAGTTCTTTCAACATAAGGGAGCTGAAATCCTCCTTATAACAGTATCTCAGTATCTCCCTGGCTTCCGCTTTTGCTTCTTCCGTATAGCCAACTGCAGGGACGAGCTTTTCACTAAGAGCTCCATACAGTTCACTGAACGTCATCTTCCCCGTCCGTTTCCTCAGGGAAGGTCTCTTCACCTTCCCCGGATTTTTCCTTAAGGGAAAAACCGTTTTTAAGTTCTTCTATCTCTTCTTCAGACTTTTCTCCAAGTGCCGCCTCAAAGGCAACTATGGCAACATTTATTATGTTCCTGTCAGGTTCCCTCGTCGTCAGCCGCTGGAGCTGCATCCCAGGCCATCTGAGTATCCTGAAGCAGATATTGTCGCTCTTTGCCAGTAATTTAAGTATCTCATACGAGATACCTGCCACAAGGGGGAGCACCAGTATCTTTATGAGGAGCCTTTTTACAAGACTGCTGGTCCATGGGAAGAGAGAATATATGAGGATAGACACTATCATCACTATGAGGATATAGCTGGTACCGCATCTCGGATGCAGTCTCTTCTGCTTTTCGACATTGTCTGTATTGAGTTCAAGTCCCTTCTCGTAACATGTGATAGTCTTGTGTTCAGCCCCGTGATACTGGAAGAGCACCTTTATCTCATGCATCTTGGATATGAGATAAAGATAAAGGAGCAGCAGGAATATCCTTATTCCTCCGTCGATCAGATTCAGCACTATGTTGCTTGTTATGTTCCCCTTTATAAGGCTCGTGATCAGAGTCGGTAGCAAAAAGAACAGACCTATGGATATGGCAAGGGAGATCACGACGGCAAAGCCCATCATGATGTCTTCAGCCTTTTTTCCGAATGCCTTTGCCACTGCTTTGTCAAACTTGGAAGGCTCCAGATCCTCCGTCTCTTCTCCCGCAAGATCGGCGGAATTCATAAGCACCTTCACTCCGTTGTACATCATGCTTACGAAGTTTAGGACTCCCCTTATGACGGGGATCTTGTGCCAGATGTCATCATACTGGACATTTTCCCAGGTACTGAGTTCTATATCTCCGTCGTCCTTTCTCACTGCAAGGGCCGTCTTCCCGGGAGATCTCATCATTATCCCGTTTAAGACGCCCTGTCCGCCTATTGTGGTCTTTCGTATATTTTCGTTCATTATCAGCCTTTTCCTGCCTGTAGTGTTTCAGTTTGCAATCCTAATAAATTATATAGGAATTGACTGGTCAAGTCTATTTTCAGGCAAAATAAATGCAACCAATCAGGTCCTCTGACTGGTTGCATCTATATAAATAATGAGTTATATTTCCGTTATTTATCAGCCAATGCCATATCTCTTCTTGAAACGATCAACACGGCCGCCTGTGTCTACGAGCTTCTGCTTCCCGGTAAAGAATGGATGGCACTTTGAACATACATCAACTTTCATCTCTTTCTTGGTTGAGCCGGTAATAAAGGTCTCTCCGCATGCGCATCTGACAACGCACTCACCATACTGAGGATGTATCTTAGCTCTCATCTGTTTTCACCTCTTTCTTTTTTATAGCATGAACTAGTATAACACAAAAAACAGCCATTGCAAGTTCTTTAGATCATTTTTTTGTGAGTTTATAGCCCTGTTTCTCGAGATTTCTCTGATAATCCGTGAGCCTGCTGATGAATTCCTCATTGTTCCTGGTCCTTCTGATGAGATTGATGATCTGTTCTGCATTCTCGCTCGTCTCCGAAGCACCTATGTATCTTCTGATGAGTATGTTGGTCCTCATCTCGTCCGGTTCAAGGAGCATCTCTTCTCTTCTGGTTCCGGATTTGGCTATATCGATCGCCGGGAATATCCTTCTCTCCGAGAGTCCTCTGTCAAGGTGGAGCTCCATATTGCCCGTTCCCTTGAATTCCTCATAGATATAGTCATCCATCCTGCTTCCTGTGTCTACAAGAGCGGTCGCTATGATAGTGAGGCTTCCTCCGTTCTCTATGTTCCTTGCCGCCCCGAAGAACCTCTTCGGTTTGTATAGTGCGCTCGGATCAAGGCCTCCCGTGAGGGTCCTTCCTGACGGAGGTACAGTTAGGTTGTATGCCCTAGTAAGCCTGGTGATGCTGTCCAGAAGTATCACGACATCCTCTCCCAGCTCTACGAGTCTCTTAGCCCTTTCTATAACGAGTTCCGATACCCTCGTGTGATTCTCCGGTTTCTCGTCGAAGGTGGAATAGACTACATCCCCTTTTATGGATCTCTGCATATCCGTGACTTCTTCCGGTCTCTCGTCTATTAACAGGACTATGAGCTTGGTGTTCGGCGCATTTCTTGTTATTCCGTTTGCTATGCTCTTTAGTATAGTGGTCTTTCCTGCTTTCGGCGGAGCGACGATGAGCCCCCTCTGTCCTTTTCCTATCGGGGCTATTATGTCTATTAGCCGGCACGAATAATCGTCCTCTGTTCCGTTATCCTCAAGTTTGAACCTCTCATCCGGGAAAATCGGGGTAAGATCTTCAAACTGCGGTCTTCCGAAGCTGTCCCTTACGAGCTTGTCATTTATCGTGTCTACATAAAGAAGTGCCTGTGATTTGTTGTCGGATTCCTTCTGTACTCTGGTCTTTCCCGTGATCATGTCTCCGATCCTGAGTCCAAGCCTCCTGATCTGTGTCATGGATACATACACGTCTCTGTTACCCGGAAGGAAGTTCTCGTTTCTTAGGAATCCGTACCCGTCGGCATGGATCTCAAGTATGCCCTCTGCCTCAGAGCCCCTCTGCTGCGGACCGCTCTGCTGCTCATCCTCATTTTCTTCCGGTTCCTCCTCGGCAGTCTCCGGGATCAGAGAGGTCTCTTCCGGCTCTGTAACAGAGGCTTTCGTCGGTTCTTCAGCATTTACCGTCTCCTGCTTTGGCTTTGGTTTCCTGCCACGCTTCTTTTTTTCTTTTTGCTGAACAGGTTCGGGCTGCTCTGCCGCTCTGTTTACGGGCTTCGGGCTCACTGCCTCTTCGTTCATTGAAATGAGTAATGAGAGGAGTTCTTCTTTTCTCATGGTGGAGACTCCCTTGATCCCTGCGATCTTGGCGATAGCCTTAAGATCAGTTAGAGTCTTTTTAGATAATACTTCTATATCCATATGTACTCCGTTTGTAAATGATTATGTATGTGGAAATAATGATTCTCTTTTCCGTGCTGTCTGGTGAATCCGTCCCTCCGACGGTCATGAATGGATATGATCCTTTGCTGTATGATATATATGAAATACCCTGCATATATGCTCAGAGTATGACAAAAGCGGTGTTTATTTCGTAATCATTATGCGAAATATGCACCGCTTTGTCAATCTGTTTTTAATCAGAGAGTAGTCTTGGGCTGAAGTGCTATGACCTTCGTTCTCCTGCCTAACTCTGACGGTTCAATGTTAAGAGTGTCGCTCCCTATGGATGAGAAGGCATAATTACCTTTTACTGCCTCTTCAAATTTATGAAGCCTTCCGATATCAAGCATCACTCCCTCAGTCCTGTAATGCATCGGAATTATGATCTTCGGTTCCAGAAGACTCGCTACCTCAAGGGCCTCTGCAGGTCCGATGGTATAGTTTCCTCCAACGGGCATCAGGAGGATGTCCGTTCCCCTGAGCGCTTCTAAGAGATCCCCGGCCGGAATACACCCGAGATCGCCGAGATGTGCGACGGTGAGTCCGTCTGCTCTGATCCGGAATATGGTATTATGACCCCTCAGCCTTCCATGTTCATTGTCATGATAGCTGTCAAATCCGGTAATGGATATCCCTGCTTCCTGATACTCTCCCGGTCCTTCAATGAGCCTGTAAGTCCCTGTCACCTTTCCCTTAGCGGAGTGATCTCCGTGTCCGTGGCTTATAAGCAGGATGTCCGCATAGGTCTCCTTCATCTCGATCCCTATACCTTCAAAAGGGTCTGTGACTATAACTTTTCCGTTATCCGGGATTATCCTGAAACAGGAATGCCCGATCCAGTTTATGATCATGGATCTCCCTCCATTCAATTGGAATATTTATAGGAAATCTCCATCTTGTTCGTGGAGTGCATGTCTCCGATATAAGAGATATAAGAAAGCTCTATCTTTCCGCTGTCTTCCTCTTCGGTGACATTTATAAGAGTCGGAAGCACTTCAACATTAAGTATCCCGGCAGGAGTTACATGGTAACTTGAATATACCTTTCCCTCCTGGAAAAGTATCGCTCCGCCCGGTACCTCCTTGTCTTTTGATTCTATTTTCATAAGAACGGACTTGTCGTCATATTCGATCTCGGTGACATCGTCATCATCGAACACTCCGGAGTAGGAGAGTATCTTCTTTCCGTTCTCCGTCCTGAGATGTCCGGTGGAATAGAACTCAGCGCTCTCATTATTCTCCGTCTGATAGATCAGACCGCTCACATTAACATGTCTCTTTTTCATTTCTTTCCTTACATTTATATTTATTCAGGAATTTTTATAAATAATACTATCTCTGAGTGGATTAATCAAGATATGGTTCAAGAACTTTTCTTATCTCCGGGTCATCCAATTCATCCCTGCCTATCATGAGCAGCGGAGCTCCAGGCATATCAATGCCCAGTTCCTCCACGTCTGAGGCTATGGTCTTTCCTATCTCAAAGCCATCGGATATGAGTGCGATGAAAACGAGGTTTCTCCTTATCTCCTTTTCAGTAAAGCTACCATAGCCGGTCACTGACAGAGATACCTTCTGCTGTATCCCGTTTTCGAGCACGAACTCTTCCACTCTCTTTAAAGTTTCTTCCTCTCCGAGGATCACGTGATAGCCTGCTTCTCCTTCCTGAAGGAACAGTGCCTTAAGCTCCTCTTCATCGCTGAGCACCAGATCCGTCATCTGCTGCAGCCTCCTGTAGAGAGCGTTCGTTCCTTCAGATCTCAGTGTCACTGTCTTATATGTCACAAGAGCCCTTTTATCCATGTCTTCCCTGACCCTGGAAAAGAACTCTGTCACCCCTTTATCATCTCCGGTATAGTCCTCGATGTAGATGAGTTTCCCTTCAAATGCAGCAAGCGCGGCGTCATGTATATGTTCGGTGATAAGGACTGTGCTCCTCAAAGCGGCATTCTTGTCCTTTATCATCTCCACTCTGTAGATACTGTCCTTTCCGGAACCGTTGAAAGCTTCCATGAACCCGTCAAATATCCTCTTCTTGTACGGATCTTTCTCGTCTATCCAGAAGCCTATGACCTTCTTGTCCTCTTCTTTGGGTTCCGGTATCACTATCTCCCCGCTGTGGTCAATGGAGGGAACATTCTTTACGCAGCCCCCAAGCACCGAAACGGAGGCCATCAATATCATGAATATCAAAACGATTCTCTTCATAGTCACCTCTCCATGCCGATGCCCGTCAGGTCCATACTGGACCCGAGCACGAAACCGACGTTCCTCCTTATCTTCAGCAATATGGAATTGCCTGACGTCCTGCACTCCATGTCGAGGATGTATCCCGTCTCATAGAACACCAACACTATATGAAGTTCCCCGTTCCTTCCGCTCCCTGCTCTTGCTGCAGTCTTGGAGAATACCATGGTGTCGTGTATGTCGAGTTCCTCGTCGTCCGAAAACGGGATACTGCCATACTTCCACACACCGGTCCCCGCAGATATTCGGGCTTCTGTCCCGTTGATGGTCAAATTTACGGATATGTCCGGGCCATCCCCCTCAAAGGAAATGGCATTTATCCCATAGATGTTCCTTGAAAAAACGTAATCTCCGATCGGGATCTCCTTTACCGGCCCCCTGATCATGTTCAGATAGAGTGAATCATCGAGAAGATATGAAAGATCTCTGTATCCTTCATCATCTTCACCTCTGAAAGCCCGTGTCATATCATCGGTCAGCGGGGCAAGCATCTCCATGTATCTCTTGCTCATTGAGAACATCGCAAGTACGGCATCGTATTCCGGATAGATGAGCATGAACTGTCCGAAGGCACCTATGCCTCCATAGCATTCCCCGTCTCCCAGGACCCACGTCTGATATCCGTAGTGTCTCTCATATACCGAGGGATCCTCCGAAACGGTGACTATCCGAGAACACATCTTCCTTACATATCCTTCATCCAGTATCTGCTCTCCTCCGATCCTTCCTCCGTCAAGGAGAAAAGATGCGCATCTCGCCATATCTTCGAGCCTCATGCTGAGACCCCAGCCTCCTGTGGTCCTGCCTTTCGGACAGTGCTGCCAGTAATAGTCGGTTATATCCAGCTTTGCAAACAGCCTGTCCCCTATATAGTCCTTCAGCGTCATCCCGGTCTTCTTTTGAACTATGACGCTCAGTAGATAAGAACATGCGCTGGAATAAAGAAAATCATGGCCCGGTTCAATTGCCACATAGCTCCTCACTATGTCCCTTGCCCAGTCTGTTCCGTCAGGGCTCTTTCTATCCCTGAAAGAATACGGAAAATCGTTGAACACTTCCCCTATATGGTGCCTTCTCAGGTCATCCGGGGCTATGTCGAAGCCTCCCCTCATGGTCAGGAGATCCTCTACCGTCATTTTTTCCATATTCGGACATGCGGGCGAAGGCAGATACTCCCTGAACAGATCCGCGACTCTGTCGGAAGGATGAAGAAGGCCCTCGTCCATGAGAAGACCCACCCCTAAAGCCGTGAAACACTTACTCACAGAAAAGAGGCTGTGTTTGTCTTCCTTCCTGAACGGAGCTCTGTAGCCCTCCCTTATCACTTTTCCGTGTCTCAGGAGCATAAAAGACTGTACTCCGTATTCCCTTCCCGATATCTTTTTTATGATCTCTTCAAATCTGTCCATTATTATCCACTGCCCCGGGCGTTTGCCGATTTTCTTCTATTATATTATATATCCTCATATTTCAAATAAAAGGATGCACGCGTTCTGAACTCCCCCGATATGCCTTTCATCTGCTTCGATATCTTTCGAAACTGTAAACTTTTTGCTCAAAGAGTTGCCTTTTTACATCCTTTTCATATAATCTGTCTTTACGAGGTCTTTTATGAATATGAATGACAACAGTAAAGAAAACAGAATAAAGGAAAAAAGGACGGACAGCGCCTCCAGACATGAAAAAGCTCCTAAAGGGACTCTCAGAGCAGCCTTCAAGGCACTTGGCCCGATAAGATATCTCTATCTGTTCGTGGCTCTTGTATTCATGGTAGCCATTCCGTTCACCATCTCAAGTCTCGTGCCCTATAAGTCGGCACTTGCAGCAGGCAGCAACACCATCAATTCCAAAAATATTCTCACAGCCGCAAAGGTCGAGCAGTCGGAACCGGAGACGATCTATTCAGCAGAACCGGGAATGGTCAATCCCATCGTCCTTGACCTGCAGGATAAGCTCATGAGTCTCTCCTATATGGATCTCGATGAACCGAGCGACTATTACAGTTCAGAAACAGAGGCAGCCATAAAGAGATTCCAGAGGACTCACGGACTGCCGATGACAGGTGTCGCTGATTATGCTACATTTGATCTTCTATTCTCGGACAAGGCAAAGCCCTATTCTGTATCCGAAGGTGCTGAAGGGGATGATGTCGAGGAGCTTCAGTCAAGACTTGTAGAGCTTGGTTATCTGAAACAGGCAACCGGAGTGTTCGATGAGGCTACCACGAGTGCAGTCAAGCTCTTCCAGAAGAGGAACAATCTCACTTCGGACGGTACTGTCGGAGAAAATACCAGAGAGACACTGTTCTCCGATACGGTAAATGCATATGCGATATATCTCGGAGAAGAAAGCGCTGAGATAAAGGTTCTCCAGACACGCCTCTATAACCTCGGTTACATGACCACTGCTCCCGACGGCAAGTACGGAAAGGATACGGTCTCCGCAGTTAAGAGGTTCCAGGAGAGGAACGGTCTCATTTCCGACGGATATCTCGGTACGTCCACCAAGGATCTGCTGATGTCCGGGAAAGCCGTAGCGAACAGCATCGGACTTGGAGACAGCGGAGCTGACGTCACGAGGATACAGAACAGACTCGTAGCTCTCGGATATATGAAGAGTGCTTCCGGATATTTCGGAGAGTCCACCGTTGAGGCACTGAAAGCCTTTCAGAAGCGCAACAAGCTGACTTCTGACGGAAAATACGGTGCATCGACCAGCCATAAGCTTTTCTCGTCTACAGCTGTTAAGGCTCCTGTACCGAAGCCGACAAATAACAATAACAACAATTCCGGCAAGAACTCGGGAAGCAGTTCCGGCAAGAACTCGGGAAGCAGTTCCGGCAAAAACTCGGGAAGCAGTTCCGGCAAAAACTCGGGAAGCAGTTCCGGCAAGAATACTGAAAAATCGGAAGATACGAAGCCAACAAAGTATTCCTATTCGGGACCCGGAAGCGTATCCGCTCTAATAAAGGCAGCAGAATCCCGTATGGGATGCCCGTATGTTCGCGGTGCGAAGGGGCCAAGTAAGTTCGATTGCTCCGGATTCGTATACTGGTGTCTTAACAATGCCGGAGTCAAACAGGGATACATGACATCCTTTGGCTGGAGAAGCTGTTCAAAATATCAGCGTATCAACAGCCGTAAATCCGTGAAGGCCGGAGACATACTCGTCTTCAAGGGACATGTGGCAATTGCCATAAGCAACGACATGATGATTGACGCATCATCCAGTAAGGGCAAGATAGTCAAGAGGACGTCCTATGGAACGTACTGGGATACCCGCTGGATATGCGCTTACAGGATCTTCTGATATAAAGGAGAAGGGGCATGCTTGATAAGTCAGTTCCGTATCTGAATGTATTGATGAAAAGGAAGGCAGGTACACCGATACCTGCCTATTCTCTTCCCAAAGGTTTTTCCATCGTTCACTACAGGAAGGGCGATGAAAAAGACTGGGCCAGGATCGAAATGTCCGTTCTGGAATTTGATTCGGAGGAGGCAGCTCTAAAAAAATTCAGAGAGCAGATCCTTTGGGCTGAAAAAGAAGTGGAAAGAAGGACCCTGTTCCTTCTCTCTCCTGAAGGAAAGAAAATAGGCACTTCCATGATCTGGTGGGAGTATTCCGGTGTCAGAAGGGATCCCTGGATCTCATGGGTATCCATAATGCCGGAGTATCAGGGAAAGGGGCTCAGCAAAGCCCTCATATCATATCTCATAAACATGGCTGTGGAGATCGAGGGCGACCGGGATTTCTACCTCCATACCCAGACTTGGAGCCACAGAGCCATAAAACTTTACGAGAAATTCGGATTCGAAATAACCGAAGAGCCTAACCTCTTCAAGTACAAAAACGACGAGTATGAAGAGGCAAGAGCAGTACTGGAGAAGATCTACTCACACTATCCCAAGGACAGGCGCTGAAGGTACTCCAAGAGCTTTCTAATTTCTTGTAAAAGGCCCTCAAATCCATTAAAATAAAGTCGAAGGACAAATCAGAAAGGATTCTGTTTTAATGGATGCTTTTTTCAACAACATGGTCGAGTTATTTGCAAACATCACCAATATCACATGGCAACAGCTTGTCATGTGGGTCATCGGTGGTGTTTTGATTTATCTGGCGATCAAAAAGGAGATGGAGCCTTCCCTGCTCCTGCCTATGGGCTTCGGAGTTATCCTCGTCAATCTGCCGCTTTCAGGAGCTATCACGCAGGGGGACGAAGAAGGAGCTCTCTCCACTCTCTTCAATGCAGGTATAGCAAATGAACTGTTCCCCCTGATCCTGTTTATAGGAATCGGGGCAATGATCGACTTCGGACCGCTTCTTTCGAATCCGAAGATGCTGCTGTTCGGAGGTGCTGCACAGTTCGGTATATTCTTCACGATAAGCATGGCCAGCTTGCTGGGTTTTGAACTCAAGGATGCTGCTTCCATAGGCATTATCGGTGCAGCAGACGGGCCTACCTCCATATTCGTTGCCAACTACTTCAAATCCAATTATTCAGCAGCGATAACTGTCGCGGCATACTCATACATGGCTCTTGTCCCGATAGTACAGCCGCCTATCATCAAGCTGATAACGACAAAGAAGGAAAGGCTGATCCGCATGGAATACAAGCAGAAGGATGTATCCCAGACAGTGAAGATACTGTTCCCGATAATCGTTACCGTCATTGCAGGTCTTGTAGCTCCAAAGTCGGTATCCCTCATCGGATTCCTGATGTTTGGCAATCTGATACGTGAATGTGGCGTCCTCCGCTCGCTGTCGGAGACCGCACAGAACGTGCTGGCAAATCTGGTGACCATTTTCCTCGGTATAACGGTGGCTGTCAACATGAACGCTGAGCACTTCCTCCGCTGGGAGACAATACTCATCTTCATTCTCGGTCTCATAGCCTTCATCTTTGACACCATCGGCGGTGTGATGTTCGCAAAGCTTATTAACCTCTTCACCAAGAAGAAGATCAACCCGATGATCGGCGCTGCAGGCATCTCCGCATTCCCGATGGCATCACGTGTGGTCCATAAGATGGGAAGAGACGAGGATCCCGCAAACTTCCTGCTCATGCATGCTGCAGGTGCAAACGTTGCCGGTCAGGTCGCTTCCGTCATCGCAGGCGGTCTGGTAATGACGCTGGTATCCGGCATGATAGGATAAAGGAGGATGATACTATGACAATTGATCTAAAAGCTTTCCTTGACTCTTTAATGATAATGCTTACGGGCATGCTTGGTATCATTATTGTAATGTTAGTACTCTATCTGGTCATAGTGCTGTTGGGCAAGATCAAAACAGCTCCGAAAGCATAAAACAAAATAGGACATCAGTTCACGCTGATGTCCTATTTTTTATCCTGTTTATCTGATTTTCATTCCGTTCTTTTATCCGGCAACTGTGCCAGCACTATTGCTGCGAACATTAACACGGCTCCGAATATCTCCCTGTCTGAAGGGATCTGGGAAAGGAACAGCAACCCCGCCAGCATGGAGAACACGGATTCCAGGCTCATTATAAGTGACCCGATCGCAGGCTTGGTAAGGCTCTGACCAATCATCTGAAGTGTATATCCGGCTCCCACAGACATGATTCCTCCGTAAAGAAGAGGTATGATTCCGCTCTTTATGTCTTCCAATGTGGTCCCTTCCTTTACAGTCATGAACGAAAGGACTATTGCGCAGAATACGACCTGAATGAAAGACAGGAGTATGGCATCCGTCTTTTTCGAATAGTGATCTATCAGGAAGATATGGATCGAAAACACCAGCGCACAGAGGATTATGAATATCTCTCCTTTACCGATAGACATGTCCCCTGCATTGCTGAGTAGGTACAGTCCTGCGAGCCCGAGGATAATGCTTATCCAGAGCTTGAGTCCCGGTTTCTTTCCGAAGAATATCTGTATGACAGGCACTATCAGTATATAGAGGGCGGTAAGGAAACCTGCCTTGCCCACCGTAGTGTACTGGATGCCTATCTGCTGGAGGGTCGAGGCCGCGGTAAAGACGATCCCGCATAATATCCCGCCCTTTATGAGCTCCTTCACGGGAAAGTCCTTCCTTTCCTTTCTTATCTTCCCTATCCTCCAAATGGCCAGAGGTATCAGCGCTATCGCTCCGATCGCCGATCTCAGGCACTGATACGAGAAAGGTCCCATATGGTCCATTCCGAGGCTCTGGAAAACGAATGCTATGCCCCATACGAGCGCAGTGAACAGAAGTATGAGATTGCCCTTAACTTCCTTCATCCTTATCTTTCACAATCCTCCACGAAGGATCTGAAGAGTCCGAGAAATTCGGGATATGCATCGAACATGTTCTCTGGATGGAACTCCACTCCCCAGACTTTGCCGTTCTCATGTTCTAATGCCTCCGGGATCCCGTCATCGGAAACGGCCGTGATCTTAAGGCCCTCACCTATCCTGTCAAGAGCCTGATGATGGAACGAATTGACCTCTATCTCCTCTTTTCCGAAGACCCTGAACATCCTCGTGTCCCTGTCTATCTTTATGGAATGAAGTGGTCTCGAGCGGAAAGCCATCTCTCCTGCATGATTGTGCCATCCTTTTCCGCTGGAGAGGATATCCTGATACATGGTGCCGCCTAAGGCCACGTTTATGACCTGAAATCCTCTGCAGATACCGAAAACCGACTTTCCAGCCTCCAGCATCTTTCTGGTCAGTTCGATCTCGAGAACATCTTTATTGAGGTCAGTAAAACCTGTCTTTTCATGCTTTTCCGCTCCGTATACGGAAGGCGTTATGTCTCCTCCTCCGGTGAGCAGGAGCCCGTCCATCATCTCCTCATAGTTGTCGAACATCGGGCTTTTTTCCTGGACGGGGATTATCATGGGCATCCCGCCCGCTTTGATTATCCCTCTCACATAGTCCCTGCTTACAGACTGGGTGCTGAGAGGCTCATTGTCCCTGTTTACATAGAAGGATGCTACTATTCCTATTAGAGGCTTTTTCATGATATCTCTCCTCAACTGTGGTTTCATTTCGCTACATATGAATTATATTACAAAGTAAGGGGAATTATAAAGAAAAGGCGCAGAGCGATCATGCTGTCCGTATATACTTTTTCCCCGATTCCATGTACAATATATAAAAAGTTTTTGAGACTATGTAGGAGGCACTATGAAACAGTATCGCGTCGGTATAATCGGAGCGACCGGAATGGTCGGTCAGCGTTTCGTAACTCTTCTGAGCGGTCATCCGTGGTTTACCCCGGTGATCCTTGCCGCTTCCGCTTCTTCAGCAGGAAAGACCTATGAAGAGGCCGTATCTGCCCGCTGGGTGATGGACAAGCCCATCCCCGATGAAGTAAAGGATCTTGTAGTATATGATGCCATCAAGGATATGGAATTCATAGCAGCAAACGTGGACTTCGTATTCTGCGCAGTCAACATGTCCAAGCAGGAGACACAGATGATGGAAGAGGCATATGCAAAGCTCGAATGCCCAGTGATCTCCAACAACTCCGCACACAGAAAATACGATGACGTCCCGATGGTAGTACCGGAAGTCAATCCGGAGCACATCCTCGCCATAGAAGCTCAGAGAAAGCGCCTCGGGACCAAGAAGGGCTTCATAGCAGTCAAGTCAAACTGTTCCCTTCAGACTTACGTTCCTCCGCTCACTCCGCTCAGGAAATACGGAATAACGAAGATCCTCGCTTGTACATATCAGGCCATATCCGGAGCAGGAAAGACCTTTGCCCGCTGGCCCGAGATGGTAGACAACGTGATACCGTATATCGGAGGAGAGGAAGAGAAAAGCGAACAGGAACCGCTGAAACTCTGGGGACATCTGGAGAATGGAGTTATAGTGAATGCCGCTGAGCCCGATATCACTTCCCAGTGCATAAGAGTCCCCGTATCCGACGGACACATGGCTGCCGTATTCGTAAGTTTCAAAGAGACTCCTTCCATAGAGACTATAAAGGAGATCTGGAACGATTTCGACAATCCTATAGCAGATCTCGAGCTTCCGTCCGCACCGAAGAAGTTCCTCAACTATTTCGAAGAACAGGACAGACCGCAGACGAAGCTCGACCGCATGCTTGAGAACGGAATGGCCGTTTCCATGGGACGCTTAAGGCCCGATACGCAGTATGACTATAAGTTCGTATGCCTGTCCCACAATACCCTCAGAGGAGCTGCAGGCGGTGCTGTGCTGCTGGCAGAGCTCCTGGCAAAGAAAGGCTATATGGACTGACCACATGAGATATGAAAAAAGAGTTCCGGCTCATCCGGAACTCTTTTTATTATCAGATCTCTCCGTATTTGAAGCGGTTTATCATCTCGCTTCCTATGCTTATGTTGTTTGAGGGCTCGGGTATCTCGCTTCGCTTGATCCATCTTGCCTCAGCCACCTCTGATTTCTGGAGCCTGAACGGCTGTTTCTCCCCGTCGAGCTCAGCCCTGAATCCTATCATCACTGCATCCGAGAAGGACCATGGCTGGGATTTATAGTACCTGATGCTCTTGACTTTTACCCCGACCTCTTCCATGAGCTCCCTCTTCACTGTATCTTCAAAGGTCTCCCCTATCTCCACATAGCCTGCCACCAGATGGAAGCTCGAGCTCGTCCTTCCGGCGCTCCTTATCATCAGGAGCTCATCACCTGCATTCACCGCGACTATCACTGCGGGGGATATCTTCGGGTATATGGTCATCCCGCACTTCGGACAGACGAGAGCTCTTTCCCTGTCGGACCTTTCCATCCCTGTCCCACATCTTCCGCAATACCTGTTGTCATTGCGCCATTTATACAGCTGTGCTCCGGTTATTCCCGCAAAACTGAAGACCGAGGAATCCTTCCTGAATACGGAGAAAGGCCTGAACGAGAAACCTTCGGGCAGTCTATCCCCCTTGTAGAGGAAGAATCCCCTCTCGTTCACCGAGAACAGATACTCCGTATCTTCAGTGCCGGCCCACGGCATGTCACCGAACTCCGGAAACAGCCTCTCCTCTTCGTTCATCAGTGCTTCACCGTCCCTGTAACAGAGCATTATGTCATTTCCTGAAGGTCCTCTGTCAGAAAAATCATTCCGGAACACATTCGGTCTTATATCCTGTATCATCTTATGTTCTCCTTAGCCAGTCTTGCAAGCCCGTAAAGGGCTTCATCATTCTTTTCAGATTCTCTTATTTCAAGCTCCAGTCCTTCTCTTAACAATTTAAGGACCAGAGGATCGTGGGCAAGTTTTCCCCCCGAGACTATCAGTTTCCTGATCCCTGGGATTATGCTGCACTGCTGCTTTATCGAATCGATAAGGAAATCCGTCATTCCCTTTATCCCCGCATACAGAAGTCCTCCGGGAGTGAGGTTGGAACCATCGATCCCGCTTATCTCACCCATCGGTCTCTCAAGAAAATAACCCGGATATATCTTCAGCCCTCCGGATGATTCTGTCCTCTCGATCTTTTTCCAGACATCGGATCTGGATATCTCCTTTCCTGACAGCATTGAATATGATGCTCTGAAAAGATCGATCACAACGTCTACCGTTCTGCCACCGGGCTGTCTGGTCACTGTGTTGAGATATGTTCCGTTGAAGAAAGGACGCGTCTCATATTCCCCATATGTGATCTTCTCGGAAGGAGTGCTCAGAATTCCTGCAGTTCCGAGAGTCAGTACCATGGAAGATTCGTCATATCCGTCGCATCCGTATACACTGACCTGATGGTCCCCGTAATCCCCGTATACCGGTATCCCTTTATACTCTGTCGCTTGGCCGTTTCCGTGGATTATCCTGGGAAGTACTACTCTAGAACCGCAGACCTTGTTTACGATATCTCCATCCCAGTCTCCCGTCTCGATGTCATATAGACCGAGAGAGGCAGCCATGGTCTCATGGCAGAATGTCACAGGAGAGCTTCCGGCAAGTCTTCCGAAGACATAGCCGGCAAGAGTATGAAGATATATCTCTCCTTCTATACGTCGTAGCTCTCCCCTCCTCGCGTGCAGGCTGCATGCCGTAAGACCTGTCTTGTATCTCGTTCCCATATGGCAGAGCTGTTCCTGCGACAATTCTCCCTTAAGCTTGAGATACGACTCTTCGGCGAGCCCGTCCTGCCATGTGACATAATTTGACAAAGGTGAAAAAAAAGCGTCGGAAAGGATGTATCCGTGCATCTGTGTGTCGATGTATATGGCACTGACTTCGTGCCCGCTTAGAGCTCTTTCTATCCCTGACTTAAGTGTCATGAATACTGCTTCAGGGTCATTCTCCTTTCTTCTTCTGTCATCCAGTTTCAGAAAGGGTGGAAACGTATCCTGAAAAGACTCCCTCAGGGTTTCGGTTCCTTCTTCGAAAAGAGCGTATTTTATAAAACTGCTTCCGACATCTATTGTAAGTATGTAATTCATGATCATTTCTCCAACATGACTAATTATACTATACCCTCGGAATATTTGGGTTCGAATATTCACCCGCATCTGTGTTTCATGCATCCTTGCGGGAAATTATATGCACGTTTTTTCATATTTATGCAGTCCGTTTTTTCGGCTTTACGCAATATGAAAAATGCATAAATTCATCCCGTTTTGAGAGGGTCCGCCTTTCCCCGTTCTCATCAGTTATCAACAATGAGCCTCAGATTTCCCATGATTTAGGGATTCTTTTTGTGGATTAGTCAACATATTTATCAACATTATCAACATTTTGGCTCCTAAAAGATGAAAGGTTATGAACAAATTATGAAAAAAAACGGAAATGAATGAATAATTCCTTCACTTCCTTTATTCTTCAGAAAAGCTATGCTAGTCCTTAACTTGCAAAAAATTTCATTTGGGAAAATGCATAAAAAACATGCTATCTCTCGACCTTTTCTTTTTTGCCGTTGATCCTTATCCCAACATAGATTATCCCGCCCGAAATTGCGGTTATAAGGATCAGAAGGACATATGAAAGTACATCCCTCACACGCTGATCAGCAGGTTTCACAAACAGGGATTTTTCTCCAATTTCATTATTCATGTAGTTTGGCATCATATCCTCCGTAAGGTCTTTTACGAACGTTGCGTTTCCTTCGATGATGAGAGCGTCATCGCTTATACACGTGGAATCGGATATGACACAGAGTCTCGAATTACCGGACTTTGCAATGACGCCTGTATTGAAGGCACGCATCTCCTTTGTCTGAAGGACCTTGTTCTCCATATCCTCCACGCTGATCTCACAGCAATCATCAAAAGTAGTGAGTATGGATTTGAACTCTATGTCTTCCTTTCCCATGATCAGGACTTCCGCTGCTTCGCTGATTATCACGCTGCGATCAGAGTAGATGTTTTTGACCATGAGAGAAGATCTTCTGAGATTGATCCTGGAGATGTTATCCGTATATATGATGTTCTTACCGATACCAAGCCCGAAAGATTCCATGAGCGTTGACAGTAACGGAAGTTCTGTCTGATACTTCTGAAGCTTCCCCTGTCCTATATTGAACGTTGCTCTGTCCATGAAAAGGACTATGTTCCCTCCGGCCTCTGAAAAATCCATCACGGCCTCATACTCACTCTCCTCAAGATCAGCCTTCGGAGAGATCATAACAAGAAGATCCGTCCTCGGATTCAACTTGAGTTCCGTTGATGACAGATCAACTGAGACCACTTCGAAGTTCAGGTTTTTCAAAAGACGTGAAAACCTGCCCAGTTCCTTTAACGGGGTCTCTCCATGCCCGGAAGTCACATAAACAGTCGAGAAAGCACCTCTTGTGATGTTCTGTATGGCTGAGGTGATCTTGGATTCTCCTCTGAAAACGGTCTTCTCTCCATTATCGGAGAATTCATACAGATCATTGTATGAATATACCCTGTACATAGACCCGTATGAGTCTGAGATTATCACCGCTGAATTGGATTCATCCGGATATGTGAACCAGTTTGGGAGCTGGCTCTCCCCTGTCAGTCTTTTATAGGAAACGAACGGAGATGCTGACGCATATTTGTTCAGAAGTTCTCTGATCCTTATATCTTCCTGACCGCTCTTACAGATACTCGAGATCTGAATGTTCTCCGTAAGCCCCCCGAGTATATCCCTTGTCTTACCTGACAGGGAATAGATGCCGTTTCTGGTAATATCAAGTTTAGTTCCAAGTCCGGTCTCAACTGAGGAGACTATAATGTTTGCCACAATGAGAAGGATCACTATCAGAAAGATGAATACCGTATTGTCGATCCTTGAAATGAGTTTCTTCATCTTTTCCTCCTCCATATCAGCAGTGACTGGACTGCAAACAATAAAAACAGAGCAGTAACGCTCAGAAGGAAGAATACCGCGGAAAGTGATATGAATCCGTTTGAGAAAAGCTGGTATTTATCAAAGATGGAGACCCCGTTGAGGACCCATTTGAATGCCTGACTGGAAACATTGTGCATCAGCGTATCTATCACCCACCAACCGAAAAGACCTGCCACGGTCACTACGAATGCCCTGTATTCATGTGAAGACAGGGATGATATGAAGAGACCAAAGGCTATAACAGCCGACCCTATAAGCAGTTCTCCGATGATCATGGACAGGACTTCTGCAAAATAGACGCCTGACATCATGAGTATTACCGAAGGGATTATAAGAGCAGCCAGCATCACCGCTGAAAAAGCCGTAAAGGCTGCAAGATACTTTCCCAATACTATAAGCGGCATATTTAGAGAGGATGTAAACAGTATTCTGTCTGTCCCTCCCGCCTTTTCTAGAGTAAAGCTCCCCATGGTGAGCAACGGTATGAATAAGACCAGGATATTCGCCATATCGGAATAGATCTTCATCATGTGGTCGCTGGATTCGGTAAAGTAGTTTTCCCAGATATTTATCCCGATATAGAATACCAGGAACGCAGCAAATATGTAGAGCAGCATCACTGAGGCATAGGCTTTGAGATTGCGTTTTACAAGTGCTTTCATCCTGCCCTCCTCAGTTTCCGGTCATCTGGAGATACAGTTCCTCAGGGGATACCTGCATGGTCCTCATCTCATATATCGGAATGTTGAAATTGACTGCCGCGTTCCATATCTCACGTCTGATGTCATCCTCAGTATCCACATAAAGAACGACTTCAAGAAGGTTCCTCTCGGAACTCATCTGAAAGTCTATCTCTCCTATGCCCGGCACGAATTGAAAGGCAGAGCGGATATCCTCGGGTGAACTGAAAACCTTGAGGCGTATGGAATTGGTATGTTTCCTGTGCATGAAGAGGTTCTCGTCCTTTGATGAAACGATCTTCCCCTTGTTGAGTACTATGGTCTGCCTGCACAGATCCGAGAATCCCATCAGTCTGTCCGAAGCCATTATGAGAGTTGTCTTATCCTGTATGGATCTCAGAAACAGGGACATCCTGTCTATCTCATCGCTCCTGAGTCCTTCAAAAGGATCATCTATCAGAAGTACCGAGGGCCTTGCCAGCAGCTCCGCAGCTATCATCATCTCCTTCTTCTCGAGAAGGTTCAGATCCGAGATCTCCCTCCCCAGGAAAGAAGTTATCCCCGTCTCTTCAAGTTCAGACATCTTCCTGATCTCAGAGTTCAGGTTCCTCTTGCCTCTGTTGATCCCGTATATGTACTCCAGATAGTCTGATGCCTTCATCTCCTGGTAAAGCACGGTCTTCGCAGGGATGTAAGAAGCCTTCTTGCTGTAGGTCCCGGGCTCCTGATCTCTGAAACCCGTATACTCCACAAGACCCCTGTACCTGAGGAGATATCCTGAAAGTATGTCCAGAAGTGTGGTCTTTCCGGAACCGTCCGGTCCGAAGAACGCTGTGGTCTCGTTTTTGGAAATATGAAAAGAAATACCGCTTAATGCGGTAGTTTTTCCGTAGTATTTCCTTAGATCTTTTACGTTCAGCATGACTCTTCAGGGCCCGACCTTTGCATGATTATCTATTTTTGATTATACCAAAGCACCATCACGGGGCCTGTAAAAAAATTATGAACTAAGGAGCGAAAACATGTGTCAGTGCGTTACAGGAAACAGCTGAAAAGAGACCTTTTTTAGTCGTTTTCCCAACCTTGACACTGCTGTATCCTGCTATTATAATATTTAAACAGTGCGAGATTGTTTATGGAGAGTTGGCTGAGCGGCTGAAGGCGCACGATTGGAAATCGTGTTTACGTTAATAGCGTAACTGGGGTTCAAATCCCCAACTCTCCGCCACGGGAATGATACGTTTACTGTATTGTTCCCTTTTTTTTGCGAGGTCTGTCATGAAGAAAAAAATCCACTATGGCTGGGTGATAGTACTGGCATCCGCCCTGTATCTCGGATTCGGGATGGGAATGCTGTCCAACACTGCCGGCCTGTACATAAAGCCGGTCTGTCAGGATCTGGGATTCCAGAGAGGAAGCTTTACACTGCACCGTACTATACTCACATTCGTGAGCGTGCTGATGACTCCGGTCTTCGCAAGAGCCATCCCGAAGTTCGGCATCAAGAAGATAATGCTGGTCTGCGGTATAGGGCTCTCCCTGCTCACGGTCTGTTTCGGGTTTGCCACCAGTCTCATTCATTTTTATATAATCGGGATCCTCTACGGTCTTCTCAGCAATGGTATATCTTTCTTTCTCATAGGAACTCTCATGAATTACTGGTTCAAGGACAAGAAAGGCCTTGCGATCGGTATCTCCTACTGCGGAAGCAACATAGGAGGTGCCATCACCATCTCCGTTATCGGTAACCTGATGGATAAGATCGGATGGAGGCTCTGTTACATTATTCCGGGAATAATCGGAGTGATCACTCTGGTACCAATTGTCCTGTTTCTGGTAAAGGAAAAGCCTGAAGACATGGGGCTCATGCCATATACCGAAAACAGGAAGGAAGACACCGCCGGTCAGGAAGTGAGTTACAGAGGTGTGCTGCTCTCTGACGCCAGAAAGATGCCGGTATACTTCATATTGCTGATATCTTTCTTCTTCTTTTCAATGACGTGCGGAGGACCTTCGTCACACCTCAATGCATATCTGTCAGACTGCGGTTATCCCACCGTTCTCGTGACTACACTGCATTCCTTCTTCCAGATATCCGTGGCATTCAATAAAGTCTTCATAGGAAACCTTCTTGACAAGGTAGGCCTGAAGAAAGGCGGGATCATCCTCAGCATCAGCTGTATAGCTGCAATGGTACTTGCGCTTTTCATACATATCCCCGCCATTGCCTGGATACACGTTTTCCTTCTCGGGGTTATATGCGCAAGCTACAGCATAGCGGTAAATATGTATGTCTCAATAGTCTTCGGAAATCTGAATTTCTCCACTATCCTGAGCAAGTTCACCATGGCAACGACTCTCGGTGCTGCTCTGTCTAATCCTTTCATGGGGTCCATATTCGATTCGACGGGATCGTACAGGCTCTCATGGCTCGTTCTCATAGGATGTGCAGTTATATCATCGATAGGTCTTATGATCTCCACCAAAAAGAAAAAGACCGAGCTTGCGGTCTGATCCATGATGATCATATTAAATATCCCGGACGTTATGGTCCGGGATATTTTTCGGTTTATTCCACCGTGACAGACTTTGCGAGGTTCCTCGGTTTGTCCACATCGCAGCCCTTGTTTACTGCGGTGTAGTATCCGTACAACTGATACGGGACAGCTGCAAGTATCGGTGCAAACATATCATCTATATCAGGCAGGCGGATTATGAGATCCGAGTCATGTTCGAATTTCTCTGCATATCTGTTCATGGTCATTGCGACCACGAATGCTCCCCTTGCCTTGACTTCTCTGATATTGCTCACGACCTTGTCTATCAAAGCTTCCTGGGTCGCAAGCACCATGACAAGTGTGTTGTCCTCTATGAGAGCTATGGGCCCGTGCTTCAGTTCTCCTGCAGCATATGTTTCAGAGTGGATATATGAAAGCTCCTTAAGCTTAAGAGAACCTTCCATCATGAGTGCATAATCCATTCCCCTTCCAATGAAGAATTCATGGACATCGCTGAAACGGCTGGCAGCGAGCTGCTGAATCTGCCCCTTTTCCTTCAGTATCTCCCTCAGGCAGTCAGGGATCCTCTTGAGGTTATCGATAAAGGCGGAATACTCCTCCTCGGTTATGGTCTTTCTGATCCTTCCTATCTCTGCGGCTATCATATAGAGACAGAGAACCTGTGTAAGGTACCCTTTGGACGTTGCGACTGCAACCTCTATACCTGCCTGGGTGTGCATGGTGAAATCAGCTTCCCTGGATACCGTGCTGCCCTTGACGTTCGTGATCGCGATCACCTTCGCACCTTTCTTATGCGCCTCTCTGAGCGCGGCTATGGTGTCGGCAGTTTCTCCAGATTGGCTTATGACGATGAACAGTTCGTTCTCGGAAAGTATCGGAGATGGCATCCTGTAGCGGAATTCAGACGCTATGTCCACGTCTACCGGTATCCTTCCTATGTTCTCTATGACATATTTTCCCAGTACTCCGGCATGATAAGCACTTCCGCAGGCAACTATCTTTATTCCAGTAATGGACCTGATTATCTCTTCGTTGAGATTGATCTCCGATAGATCTATCCTGTCATCATGGAGCCTTGCCATGAGTGTGTCATGCATAGCAACGGGCTGCTCATGTATCTCCTTTATCATGAAGTGCTCCCAGCCGCCCTTTTCAGCCTGGTCCAGATTCCAGTCGACTTTGAAGACTTCCTTCTCCACTCTGTTTCCGAGTGTGTCGAAAACTTCTATGCTGTTCTCCGTGATCTCTGCGACTTCATTGTCTTCAAGAATGTAAACTTCCTTTGTATATTCGAGAAGTGCGGGAAAGTCGGAAGCGAGGATGTTCTCTCCTTTTCCCAGTCCGATTATGAGCGGGCTGTCCTTTTTTGCTCCGATTATCCTGTCCGGTTCGTTAAGGCATATGACTCCGATGGCATATGATCCTTCAAGCATCTTTACCGCCTTCAGCACTGCGCTTCTAAGGTCTCCCTCATAATAGTAGTTAACGAGATGTGCTATGACTTCAGTATCTGTCTCAGACACGAATCTGATGCCCTTAGCCTGGAGCCAGCTCTTGAGTTGTCTGAAGTTCTCGATTATTCCGTTATGTACGACTGCAAGATCTCCGACGGCATTCGTCTGGGGATGTGCATTTATATCGGATGGTTCTCCATGAGTCGCCCATCTTGTATGTCCTATGCCTATGGAGCCTTCTACCGATACCCCGCCGAGCTTCTCCTCAAGATTGGTGAGCCTACCCTTGCACTTCACTACGTTCAGGCGGTCATCCTTGAGAAAGGCCACTCCTGCACTGTCATATCCTCTGTATTCGAGTTTCCTGAGTCCTCCCACGAGGACGGGAATAAGATCCCTTTTTCCGACATATCCGACTATTCCACACATGTTCCGTATTAAATCCTTTCTCCCCGCTATGGGAAATGATTTACTTCGTCTTTACTGAGATTATGTCTGCCAATTCATGAGCTTTGGCATCTATATCTTCCTGGTCTTCTCCTTCTATCATTATCCTTATAAGAGGCTCGGTACCTGATTTTCTTATGAGGACTCTGCCCCTTCCTTCCATTTCCTTCTCAATGGCCTCGACTCTGTCCCACAGCTCTCTGTCCCCCTTAAGATCGTATTCCACTTCTTTCGGAAGTCTGACATTCACCAGTATCTGGGGGAGTATCGGGATCATATCTGCCAGTTCGCTTAAGGCCTTCCCCTCTTTCTTTACGACATTTAGGAGCAGAAGTGCCGTCATGACTCCGTCTCCGGTGGTATTCCTGTCAAGAGCTATGACATGTCCGGACTGTTCTCCACCGAGATTGTAACCGGACTTTCTCATCTCTTCCAGGACATACCTGTCTCCCACTGCAGTCTCGGCATACCTTATGCCGTTCTCTTTCAGGAAAAGCTTGAGGCCCAGGTTACTCATGACTGTCACCACGAGCGTATCCTGTTTCAGGAGTCCGTGTTCCTTCATGAATCTGGAACAGATCCCCATGACTCGGTCTCCGTCCACGAGCCTTCCCTTATCATCCACTGCTATGAGCCTGTCAGCGTCACCGTCAAAGGCAAGGCCAATGTCAGCATGTTCGCTTATGACCTTCTTCTGTAGATCTTCAGGATGTGTCGAACCGCAGTTCAGGTTAATGTTGTTCCCATCAGGCTCACACCCGGTGCAGACCACATCTGCTCCGAGTCTCGAAAAGACTGCAGGAGCAATTGCAGAAGCAGCGCCGTTAGCAGCGTCGAGAACTATCTTCATGCCATCGAGCCTGTAGTCTACAGTGGATACGAGGAAATCTATATAATCCCTTTTAGCGTCCTCTTCGAACTCGCTCCTGCCAACATCCGGACCTACAGGGAGCTCCTGTCTTTCTCCGGAAAGGATCATCTTCTCTATCTCGTCCTCAAGCTCATCTGCAAGCTTGTAGCCCTCCGAATTGAAGACCTTGAGTCCGTTATATTCGACTGAATTGTGGGATGCGCTTATTACTATGCCGGCATCCGCTCCGTAGAGCCTTGTCAGATATGCGACCCCGGGAGTGGGTATGATACCTATGATCTTTGCAATACCTCCTGCAGATGCTATACCTGCAGCTATGGCGCTCTCCAGCATGTCTCCCGACACTCTTGTATCCTTACCGATAAGTATCTCGGCCCTGTGTCTGGACTTATTGAATTCAAGCGCACAGACCTGGCCCAGCTTGAAAGCTATCTCACAGGTCAGATCCTTGTTCGCTATCCCTCTTATCCCGTCAGTACCAAATAATCTTCCCATTACTTATCTGATTCCTTTTATGTAGTTGTATGCGTTGGTTCCTGCAACGGCACCGTCTGCGACTGCAGTCACTACCTGCCGAAGCGTCTTTACTCTCACGTCTCCCGCAGCATAGACTCCTGGGATATTCGTCTCAGTAGACTCTCCAGCAATGATATAACCTGCCTTATCGGTCTCAACGGAGTCTTTGAAGATCTCGGTGTGAGGTATCTGTCCTGCCGCTATGAAAACCCCTGCAACGTCAAGCGCTCTGATCTCGTGTGTTTCCTTATCCTCCACCGCGATCTTCTCCAGATCGAAGCCTCCTGCGATCTCAACAGGAACACAGTTAAGGACAAAATGGATGTTCTCCTTCTCCCTTGCCTTCTCCACAAGATAGCTCTGTGCTCTGAATTCGTTTCTCCTGTGGATCAGATATACTTCCGAAGCCATATCCGAAAGGTACAGAGCATCCTCAAGAGCAGTATCCCCTCCGCCGACCACAGCTACCGGTAAGCCTCTGAAGAAAGCTCCGTCGCATGTCGCACAATAGGATACTCCCATCCCTCTGAATTCTTCTTCTCCCTTTATTCCGAGTTCTCTTGGGCTCACCCCGCAGGCTATGATGACCGTTCTTGCTTCATAGGTGTTCCTGTCGGTCACTACGGATTTTACTTCTCCTTCAAGAGAGACTTTCACGGCCTCCTCCTGTATGAAAGATACTCCAAACCTCTCTGCCTGTTTCAGAAGATCCATGGAAAAATCATACCCGGAGATGCCTTCGGGAAACCCGGGATAGTTCTCGAGCAGATGGGTCGTCGTTATCTGTCCGCCCGCAGCATTCTTCTCCAATACTGCAGAATCAAGACCTGCTCTCTGAGCATATATGGCAGCGGTGAGCCCGGCCGGGCCTCCGCCTAATATCAGTACATCAAACATATGAATAACCTCGCGTATAGTATAACTATTGTAACACAATATATTGTATGGGTCTATTAAGTGCCATACAACACGTCAGTTTATCGCACATGAAAACCCGATTCCTCCGGAACCGGCGGTATCTTTTCCTTCCGTATGTCCTTGATCCTTACATAACTGCCGTTTCCGATAAACTCCAGGAACTTTCCTATCTCCTCCTCGCTCCCCTGTATCTCAACAGTCACGCTGTCATCGAACTCATTCCTGACCCATCCCGTGAGCCTCAGTGCATAGGCGGCATGGGACGCCCTATATCTCAGACCTACTCCCTGCACGTCACCCGTCATCACGTATCTGTATCTTACCATCTCTTTCATTCCTTCTCTTCAGGGCTCCTCAAGGATTCTTCTTTCTTTCAGCTCGGTAAGGAGCTCGGCAAAGAACGTATTTGCCCATGCAAACCATTCCCTTGAAAAGTTCGAAGGATCATCCGGATCAAAGGATTCATGCATGTAGTTCGTTCCCGCATGTGTTGCTGCGATCATGGAGAGCATCTCCCGTATCTCATCCCTGTCATTTGACGTCATGGCCTGCATTATGAGACCTATATGCCAGACGTATCCCTTTTTGGTATGCGGACTTCCCATGCCTTTTGCATATTTCCCCGTATAGAAGAACGGATTCTTTTCGGAGAGTATAAGCTTCCTGGTATTCACATAGAGTTCGTCATCAGGGCTCCTGTAACCTATATACGGCACCGAAAGGAGGCTCGGAGAATTGGCATCATCCATCATGACATAGTTCCCGAGCCCGTCCGTCTCATAGGCAAAGACCTTACCGAAGTCCGGGTCTTCAACTATACCGAATCTTCTGATCCCCTCTTCTATCTCATCCGCCAGAGTTTTTGCTTCACGTGCCGTCCTGCTGTCACGATACACTTTTTCCAGTATCTCTTCCAGCCTGCTCATAGCCACGGTCGCCATCATGTTCGAAGGTATGAGATATCCGTATATACACCTGTCATCGGAAGGTCTGAAACCTGACCAGACCATTCCCGTATATCCCACAGGGTTTCCTCTGCCTTTGCAAGGAAGCGTGTCTGTCTCGGGAAAGCCGAACCTTTCAAACGAGTACTCCGACTTTTCATGATGCTGTTCCATTCTGAACACTCTTAGTATCTCAAGGGCCATAGCCTTCCACTTGTCATTGAATATGTCTTCTCTTCCCGTCTCTTTCCAGTACTTCCAGGCAAGATAGACGGGAGCGCATAAGGAGTCGACCTCATATTTCCGCTCCCACACGCCTTTTCTCATCTCGGTGCTGTCTGTCACCCATATTGAAACGTCCTCATCCGATTCCATGAATGCATTAGCATACGGATCCCGTATCACGAGTTCTGCCTGTTTTTCTATTATCCCCTCGAGCATCTCTCTCAGCTCCATATCTTCTACGGCATACCTGATGTATGGCGATACCTGGGCGGAGCTGTCCCTTAGCCACATGGCGGGAATATCCCCGGTAATGACGAAATATCCTCTCTCCGTCTTCTTTACAGTGGTCTCCACGGTGTTCAGGAAACATCTTCCGGCAAGAGGTGCGAGCCCGGGGAAAACTCTGGCATAGTACTGTTCCAGTTCTTCAGCCTTATCAAGAAGTATCTGCGGTATCTTTTCCATTTGTTTCTCCTTATGCAGCCATTATGCTTATGACTATGAAGGCTGCTATCGATATCAGTGAATAGAATGACAGCTGTGTTGAAACGAATTTCAGCTGTCTCTGTTCATCCACATAGACGGGAGTTATGAATTGTCCCGGCATGAAGAACGCCAGTATGAGCGCATATCTCAGACGTGCATCTTCAAGGTCTTCTCTGAAGACGATGAACATGGCTACAAGTGCCAGCATGTACAGCAGAAGCCTCAGTGCAGATACCTTTATCACCTGTCCCATTATCTCCCTTGAAAACTCAAGCCCGTACCCCACTGTCAGAAGTACCAGTGCTCCCATGGGTGCGGTCACCATGCCTACCACGGAAGAATATAACTGATAAAAGCCTGATGATATAAGAAGCTGTCCGACCCCCGTGAGGGACAGTATGAATCCCAGAGCTACTGCTATCACTATCGGAGAAGTGATAAATCCCCTGAATATCTTCCTCAGATCCCTTGATCCCGACATATCGGTCTTTATCATGAAAAGGAACACCGTAAAGGCAAAGAATATGTTCCCGAGATCTATCTTAAGGTAATTACCGAGCTCTCCGCTCCCATATATAGAGGTATAGAGGGCATACCCCATCATCCCTCCCTCAATACTGACACAAAGATAAGGAGCTATCCCTGAGAATTCCCCGAAGTGTTTTCTCAATGCTCTTGCCGTGATCAGCATCAATGTGAACAGTATGAACACTGCAAGTATAATGAGCAGGCTCCTCCCGTCGAAAACGGTCTGAAGTATGGCATCAAAGAGTGTCACCGGGAGCATTATATCCGCGATCAGCTTTTTCAGGCTGCCTACGGTATGATCATCCAGTATTCCCTTCATCCCCAATATCTTTCCCAGTACCATCATCATCAGCACCGGAAAAATGATCGAGATTATCCCCATATAAACCTTCCTCTCTTCATATCAAAACATATGGCAAGGCCTCCTTTTAAAGGAGGCCATTAATACATGATCAGACTCCGGTCTTCTCAAGTCCGGCATAATAATCTGTCCTTGGAATGAAATCCAGGAACTTTCTTATCTCCATATCCCAGAACGGCCACTCATGAGCATACTCGGGAGCTTCGTCCCATGTCACATCTGCTCCGAGCTCCTTAAGATACTCACGGAATCTGACGTCTATAGGGTAGTTCTTGTCCTTACAGCCACATGCAAGATATATCTTCGGGAACTTTTTCCCCTCTTTAGCAACCTTTGCGGCAAGCCTGAACGGATCGTATTCATCAAGTAGATACTCGACATCCTCCCCCTCTTCCACAGGTCTCTGGAGTATCCTCTCCGTTATTACCCTGAGGCCCGGTGATAGCACTCCCATGGCACAGAACCTTTCCGGGTCAGTGAACGCTGTTACCACTGTGCCGCTTCCTCCCATGGAGAGACCTGCTATATACGTATCCTCCGGTCTTTCGGAGATCGGGAACATGCTGGAGACGAACTCCGGAAGCTCATGGGCTACGAAGCTCTTGAAATCGTTCTGTCCTATCTTGGAATATGAACTGTTCTCGGCTGACAGCGTTACAAGAGCAATCCTCCTCTCCTCGGCGTATCTCATCACGCTGGTATAGTTGAGCCAGGATCTCCTGTTGTTTGCATATCCGTGCAGCAGATACAGCACAGGATATTTTTCCCCCCTTATATGTGAAGATTGTTTCTTTTCTGCATCATCCTCGAAGACCTCGAGAATGGTCATGCTGGGAATTACTACTGTGATCTCGACATCCCTTTTCAATGTATAGCTCGTAAAATTGACTTCAAAACTTGCCATGATCTTTCCTCCATTGATTATGATGTATCATTCGGTCTCTTCCTGAAGTTCCCTGATTTCCTTCTTCCTGACGATCTTCTCTCCCGGATCCAGTCTGTTCACCACCATATAGCAGAGTACCGATATCAGAAGTCCTCCCGGTATGTCTATGAAATAATGCTGTTTCGTGAATACCGTGGACATGCAGATCAGTATGGTCATTATGAGGGAATAAGCCCTGAATCCCTTCGATATCTCAGGCTGTTTTCTTACCCCAAGATAGCAATAGAGGCTTATGAGACAGTGGTATGACGGGAAAAGGTTGAAACCCTTCTCGCTTCCATCTGCTCCATAGATGACCTTCAGAAACCAGTTGAAGATCCCGCCCCTCTCGGAAACGTCCATGAGTCCTTCCGCAACTCTGTCCATGTATGTGGGCATGAACACGAAGAACAGGAATCCTATGATGTAAGCCGCTGACAGTCCTATTATGTAGTTTATGAAGTTCTTCCTCCTGGTCAGTGATACCGCTATGGGCCCGCAGATCCAGAAAATATATGAAAAGAGATAGATGACCGAGAATGCCGCGATGAGAGGGATCCTGTCATCGATTGCAGAGATCTTCGGTGCAAATGCGTTGTCTATCGTCCCAAGTGCTCTGCTCAGTAAGTCTCCCAGTCTGTACATGCCGTACTGCAGCCCGAAATAAAAAAAGCCGAAGTACCATCCCCATTTCGGTATGCTCTTCACCTTTTCAATAAACTTCTTCATTACCGTTTCCCCTGCTGTTTTCTTTGTATTTATTAACTCCTTTAAAAAAGAAGCCTTTCAACCTACAATTATATTATATTAAGTTTTTGGGGAGGTTGTATTATGAATTTTTCCATCGAGCCCTTCGTAGAGGCTGTGAAAAAGGGAGCATATAATGTGGAGGGAGTGATAGTCTGGCAGGACGGACAGTTCCTGGCACATCATCAGTTCATTCCCGAGGTAAGACGCAACCAGTTCTCCGTTTCCAAAAGTTTCACTTCTGCGGCAGTCGGCTTTGCGATCCAGGAGGGACTTATCAGCCTGGAAGACAGAGTCGTCGATCACTTTCCGGACAGACTTCCGGCAGAGGTTAACGATAACCTTCTCGAATGCAGGCTGAAGGATCTTCTCTGCATGGCTCCGGGACAGGATACCGACCATCTTACGCCGAGGATGAGAGAAGGAGGCCTTGATGACTATATATCCTACACTTTAAGCCGCCCCTTCACCAAAGTACCTGGAACATATTTCTGGTACAACAATGCCGCCACATATCTCGCTGCCGTAATGGTGCAGAAGAAAGCAGGATGCGATCTCGTGGACTACCTGATGCCTAGACTCTTCACGCCTCTCGGAATGGCAAGACCTCACTGGGATACCGATCCTGAAGGCTATTCCTTCGGTGCCAGCGGTCTTCATATCAGCGTCAGTGAGTTGTTCCGTTTCATTGAAATGTACTACAACTATGGCAGGATCAATGGAAAGCAGATCCTGGACAGGGACTGGATAGAACTCTCCACCACCTTCAAGATAGATAATGCCCATTACGATCCATATGCCGACAATCACTGCGGATACTGCTATTGCTTCTGGAGAGGACAGCACGGCTCCTTCAGAGCTGACGGTTACCGTGCCAAGTTCGGAGTGGTCCTTAGAGATCTCAACGCGATCATCTGCATAAACTCCGACGAAGGACGCCAACAGGAAGTGCTGGATGTTATGTGGGATACGATCTATCCGGAACTTCGTGCAAACAGATAAGACAATATAAAAAGGAAAGACACGGCTTCCATGCCGTGTCTTTTTCCCGCTTTTATCATTTCACCTGAAGTTATATGCTCCCGGCCTTTCCGAGACTTCTTTTATGAATCTCCTGAAGCTTTCCGGTGTTTCCGGACAGCCTTCTGTTCCGTTGTCACCAAGTTCAACGAGCTTATTGCTTCCGTGATAGTCACTTCCCGCAGAAACAAAAAGGGAATACTTCTCGGCGAATGACAGCATCTCATTTCTGAGCCTTCCCGTGAAACCGGAGTAGAATGCCTCCACTCCCATGAGACCCATGGCTGTCAGATGTCTTAGCCTTTCGTCCATCTCATCTCCCATAATGAGCTGGTCTCCGTTTCCATAGGACGGATGGGCAAGTACCGGTATACCCCCGGAAGCCTTTATTGAACATATGGCCTCTTCAGGTCCTATTATCTCGTTCCTTATCCTGATCCTGTTCAGGAAGTTCTTTATTGCCTCTTCCTTTGTCCTGGTTATGTTATATTTCACCATCAGGTTCCCTATGTGAGGCTTTCCGGGATTATCCATGGCGAAAAGAGCCTCCAACTCTTCTTCAGGGAATGATATGCCGAACTGGTCCTTCAGTCTTTCAAGCCTCATCTTTACCTTGTTCATCCTGATCAAGTGGGCCTTCTGTACCAGAGACTGTATCTCCTCAGCCTTTATGTCATACCCGTAACCGAGGATGTGATAGTTCCCTAAATCGTCCTTGCAGGAGAACTCGACTCCGGTGATGAATGTGGGATCGTTCCCCGTTATGGACTCCGCAATAATGCCGCAGCCCTTCACTGCATCATGATCGGTAACCGAAAACATACCGATCCCCTTCTCCTTTACGAGAGACATGATCTCAAGCGGGCCATCAGTTCCGTCCGATACGGTGGTATGCATGTGCAGATCGCACTGCGAAGGCAAAAACTCCATGTCTCAGATCCTCAGATATTCTTCTTAAGCGTCAGTATGTTGTGTCCGTCCCTGTATTCATAGATGACATCATCCATGAGCTGTTTTGTAAGGAATATTCCCAGTCCTCCTATGGCCCTTTCCGAAGCAGGAATCGAGATATCCGGATCTTCCTTCTTTAAAGGATCATATGGGACGCCATTGTCTATGAAGGTTATGGATACCTCTACAGGCTCCTCGGTCACCTCCACCCTGACGGTAGCATTGCCCCTCGAAGGAGCATAAGCATAGTGTGCAATGTTCACGAAGATCTCTTCCACAGCAAGCATTATCTGCATCATGGGCTTCGGGGGACAGTCTATATTTCCCAGTCTTTCTTCTACGAACTGCTGCACTTCATTTAGATTCTCGACCTGGGCCTCTATCTCCAGCTCGTTCACACTGAAAAGGAGAGTGTCCACAGAATCTATGAGTTTAAGAAGCTTTTCCGTCCAGTATGAGATCTCCTTACGGCCCTGTTCCGTGTTCAGACCGTTCCTGCGTATTGATCTGCGGATCATCCTCGTATAGCCGATTATGGAAGCCTTGTCTTCGACTTCCTTTATCTTTCTTTCGCATGATGTTCCGAGATACTCTGCGAGTACCTTCTTCCAGAATATCCCTGCCGTCTCATAGCTGAATCCCTGGAATGACAGCATGTTCTCGTGAGCGAGTTCCGAATAGCCCACGAACGCATTGTACATACTGGCAAGTTCGAATATCGGATGGCCGACAGCCAGTGTATCCATATCTATCAGGAGCACCTCATCGTTCTGCAGTTCCACGTTCTTAGTATGATAGTCTCCATGGATCATGTGGTCATCATGAGGCACTTCTTCGATCATCTTTCTGAGCTTTTTCCAGGGTCCTTCCGGGATGTAATCCTTAAGGAAATCTGCCCATGAGATCACCGTTTCCTTGATATCCGGGAGTTTTCCTTCCGGGACGAGAGTCCCATGTATCATCTTCAGCAATTTCACGTATTCCTTTACGCACCAGTCCATCTTCTCCGGTTCTTTTGCGATTATGCTGGAGAAGGACCTTGCGTTAAGCAGTTCGAATACCGATCCATAGCTGTCTCCTATCCTCACCACATCGTATGAGATCGCCGTCGGAATACCGAGTATAAGAGCCAGTCTGGCAACCTCTCTCTCGTGTTTTATATCTTCAAGAGCATCTGCGTTGTTATAGACCTTTACGACGTTATCCTGGTCTATCCTGTAGATGGTACCGTTTGCGCCTCTTCCTATCTCTTCACAGCCTTCCACTGTCACGACCCTGTAGGCTTTCTCCACATTCATCATGGATGTGAAGCCTGTTGTATCGAGGACTTCATATACTACGGGGTTCGTGTTTATGATGGTCATGTCCGGATGGTCCTTCCTGACTCTAAGAAGGACTCTGAGGCCGGCACTGGATATATAATCAAGATCCTGCATGTCAAAGACAACAGGCTCTCCTGCCTTGTCACCAAGTTTTTCCAGTATCTCCTTTTCGGTCTCAGCGGCATTGTTGGAGTCTATCCTCCCCTTCAGTTCAATATTCATGGATCATTCTCCTTTACCCTTATATTCCAAACACAGCATCGTAAGATCGTCGAATTGCTCGGCTCCCGCTGTAAACTCATCCACTCTGCGTCTTATATTCTTAAGGACGCTCTCAGGATCCTTCTCCTTGACCTCGTTAAGAGCGTCTATCGTCCTTTCCATACCGAACATCTCCCCGTCTGCATTCGTAGCTTCAGGTACTCCGTCCGTATAAACGAAGATCTTGGCTCCCGGTTCAAGCTGAAGCTCATACTCGGTATATTTCATTCCGTCAAGAGCTCCTATCACGAGTCCGTGCTTATCCTTATATATCCTGAAATCTCCGTCAGCATCTTTTATAGTAGGATACTCATGTCCCGCATTCGAGCATACGAGCTTTCCCGTGGACACTTCAAGCATTCCGATCCAGACCGTGACGAACATGTCTTCCTGATTGTTGGAGCATATGGCCTCGTTTGTCAGGGCAAGTACCTCCGATACGGACCGGCCGAGCATTGCCACACTCTGAAGTATGATCTTTGAAGCCATCATGAACAGCGCTGCAGGAACTCCCTTTCCGGATACATCTGCCATTATAATGCAAAGATGATCCTCATCCACGAAGAAGAAATCGTAGAAGTCTCCTCCCACTTCCTTTGCCGGATCCATGGATGCATAGATGTCGATCTCATGTCTATTAGGGAACGGAGGGAACACGTGCGGAAGCATCGCCACCTGTATCCTCGTAGCGACTGAGAGCTCTGTTCCGATCCTCTCCTGTTCTGCGGTTATGTTCTTGATCTCGTTGGTATAATCGCTCATCTCTATGGTCATGTCTTTGACATCATTGGCCAACTGTCCGAGCTCGTTCCTGCTCCTGATACGGGTCAGATCCTTTACAGTTGTCTCCGTATCCTTTGTCTCTATATAGAATCTTATGCTTTTCTGTATATCCTTCAGTGGCTTGATGACGAACAGATATATCGCTATCAGCCAGAGAAGGGACAGGAATATCTGATGGAAAACCGCATAAGATACTTCTTTCAGGGTGTTCTGATCGACCGTGCTCCTTATGTCGGAGATATTGTATGTCATTCCGAGAAGGAGATAATCGTCTTTCAGCGTCCCCATATATGCATAATAATCGAAGTATTTACCAGCGTCTCCCAGGTGGGCATCTTTCAGTACAGCCTGCTTCATGGCCTCCTGTTGGGTCTCGGACACTGTTACCGTGGTCCCTATGGTATAGACCTCCTCATAGTCCGTTCCCCTCTTGGCACCCTCATCAGCAGCGCTGAAGAGGAAGAACTGACGGTCATACGGATCTCTCACGACAACACAGAAAAGGAAGTCTATCTTATTGGCTCTCTTTATCTGGTTTATCCTCGTTATGAACCATGAATATGCGATCTCCGCATAGAGTTTCTGATCCTCATCCGAAAGTGCCCTTATCTCCTCTTCCATGAGATAATCGAGCTGCAGATCAGGATGTTTCTCTGAAAAGACACGGCACTTTTCTTTAGTGATAGCGTTTCTCCAGTATTCCGCATCATACTCTATGTCAAGAGTGTCTGCGTTCTCATACCAGTACCTGAGCAGCCACTCATATGCCGGATATTCCCTTACTGCCAGAGTCACTTCCCTCGCGGTCTGGCTTGCAAGATTCTCGACCTGAGCCTTGACGTTTCTCTCAGTAACGTAATATTCTGTTCCGTATGTGATGATGCCCGTCAGAAATATCCCCAGTATGAACAATACTGATATCTGCTGTATAAGCCCTATCTTCTGTCTGTTTTCTTCCATCCTTAGACCCTTATTCTATGTTGAGTATCGGAGCCAGTTCTGTCATCTCAAAGAGTTCCATGACTACCGGATTCACGTTCCTTACTCTAAGGATACCGTTCTTGGCGTTCATCCTCTTGTATGTGCTGAGTATCACACGGAGTCCGGCAGAAGAAGTATACTCAAGACCTTCAAGGTCAAGTATCAGTTCATTTGTCTGCGGGATCACTTCTGTGATCACCTGTTCTAGCTCAGGTGAAGTGAGTGTATCAAGTTTTCCCTCAAGGCTTATAACAGCCTTTTCCTCATATATACCGGTTTTCGTATTAAGCATCTTTTTCCTCCTTTTTCCGATCATGGTGTTTATCGCCGCATCTAGGTTGTCCTTATTTCTATTATTTTCCTCATTTCATACACATCTCTGTGTCTTCAGGCAGATCCTTCAAACGTGCAGAAGGAAGTGTCTGATACCAGTATGCCACGCTTGTGTAATCATCATACCTGGGACCTGTCCAGCCCATATTGTCCAGAGTCATCCTGAATCCCGTCTCGAAACGGATGGGATCCGGTACGTGGAACCTGTAGAGCAGGAACCGCTGCTGTCCGTTGTAGAATTGCATGTTGTCTCCCATGATCGCAAACATGCCGCTGTAGATACCGCTGAAAGTCTGATATCTCTTGATATGGACATCATGCCCGAACCCATAGGAACCGGTGAAATAGTCCTCCGTGCCGGTATAGTGTATGGAAGGATATATATCATCATCGATATACATCCTGGCTTCTCCCTCAACCCAGCAGGTATTGTTTCCGTTCATCCCAGTCGCCAGAGTGACTCCAAGGAACTGCCCCTTGCCCTTTATGCCGTCTATTATGGTATAGCTTCTTCCCTTCGTGACCGGATGCTCCTGCCTGTATGAGGCATGGAAGTAGCCTATGGTCTCGGGAAGCTCTCTGTAACAGCCTGTGATTATGTAGTAGAGGGATCTCGGTTCCTCTCCCCTGTTCTCCATGGTTATCCTGCAGTGCTTTCTGAAAGGCATCTCGAAAAAGGAGTTGAATCCTCTTCCCGGAGCTACAAGCATCAGTGCCGAGTTCAGCACAGGGTAATTGCCGTCCCTGTCTTCGAAATTCTCATCATATGCGCAACCGAAGAACGCTGACAGAGGAGCCTCTACGGAAGGATGCTCCTGTCCGTCCCAATACATCCTTATGATGAAGCTGTGTCCTACGTATCCTGTGAACCACATGTTCTGGATCACGCCCGGACCATCCGTATCAACCAGCGTAAAAGTCTCTCCCGGCTGGATCCTTACCTTAGGAGAAAGCTTTGTACAGTCTCCTCCTCGTGATCCGCCTCCCCTTGTGCCCGTCTGGTTTTCCGCGGAAAACGCGAAGGTCCTGTCATCATTCAAAAGAACATAGTCTTTCATAAAAGGAGCTCCTTTCAGACCATATTTATTCATAATAAGTATATCATCACGCAGCTTTGCAGGGATACTCTTTCTCCCCTTGCAGATGCTTCAGAAATAGCAGAAGACCGGCAGAGACTATATAATCCCGTACCGGTCTGTTTCATGCTCTCTATATCCTTTTTTATTCTCATCCGAGCGCCACATCCAGGGCCATCATGATACTGAATCCCAGAGCAAAGCATATGACTCCCGTATTGGAATGACTTCCCTGAGACATGTCGGGTATCAGTTCTTCCACCACGACATAGAGCATTGCTCCTGCTGCAAATGAAAGAAAATACGGCATCAGTGGAGTGACAAGCCCTGCAGCCAGTACTGTCAGCCCTCCGAATACGGGCTCGACCGCTCCGGACAGCACTCCGAGAAGGAATGATCTGCCCCTGCTCTTTCCTTCTGCATAAAGAGGCATCGAAATTATCGCCCCTTCAGGAAAGTTCTGTATGGCTATGCCAAGCGACAGAGCCAGTGCTCCCCCTGCAGATATAAGTCCGTCACCTTTCAGCATTCCTGCATAAACTACTCCGACTGCCATCCCTTCAGGAATGTTGTGAAGAGTTACTGCCATTACCATCATCGTAAGGCGGGTAAACGTGCTCCTCGGTCCTTCGGTCTGATTGACCGCTCTGTGGAGATGTGGTATGACGTGATCCAGAAGCAACAGGAAAAGGACTCCCACCCATAATCCCGCAAATGCGGGAAGGAATGCCAGCCTTCCCATCGGGGCAGACTGTTCCATTGCAGGCACTATAAGGCTCCATACCGAAGCTGCCACCATGACTCCCGCTGCAAAACCCGTGAGTGCTCTTTGTATCCCGCTCTTAAGCTCGTCCTTCAGGAAAAAGACGCAGGCTGAGCCCAGGGCCGTACCGATAAAAGGGATAAGGAGCCCAAGGACCGTATCCTTCATCCTCTGCCGAACCAGCCTTTCTTCACATACTGTTCAGAAGCAATGCCTGTGCAGGAATAGCCTGTCTCTGCGATCTTATTCATCAGTATTTCCCTGTCAGGTATCTCCTCAGACAAAAACGAAGCCTTACCTTTGGATCTCGAGGCTGAGACTTTTTTTGCTCCGGGCACAGCATTCCTGATAGTATCACATATATGTGCTTCGCACATGGAACACATCATTCCCTCTATATCAAGAGTAGTCTTTATCATGATCTTTTTACCTCCGTTATATGGTTAGCTATCGCTAACCTCAGACAATTATATCCTCTTTTCTCAATCTCCTCAAGGAGATGTTCCCGTTATCTCTGAAAAAGAAAAGGCCGCAGGTGATCTGCGGTCTTCCATTTACTATTGAGGTTCAGACTTTCATGGTCAGCACGTTCAATCCCAGGATGTTCTGATACTGTACGTCTTTTGCAGCCTTCAGTACCAGCCTGATACCGATATTGCTTGACAGATCACCTTCATCCGCGGTCCTTATTCGTTTTGTGGGATCGAAGGACCTGCAGTCATCCTTTACCCTCATAATGAGATCATCTCCCTTTTTCACTACGCGGATATCTATGGTATGCTTCTTCTCATCCTTGGTAAATCCGTGCTCGACCACGTTGCCAGCCATCTCCTCCATGGCAAGACCTGCCATATATGCAGTTCTCTTGTCCATGCCTTTCTCCAGACAGAATTCTCCTATTCTTTCGGATACTTTTATAACGTCATTCATGCTTTCCACACTGTAATCGAGTCTTTCTTCTTCAGATGCTCCGAAATCCTCCGGGATCACCATATATTCCTCCATGTTCCCTGGAAAATGTCTGTTGCTTATCCAGGAGAACACCACAGTCACCAGAACAGTAACCACTCCGTTCAGCACATTTGCTATATATGCACTGTCCATCCCGAGATAGGGGATCAGAAGTGCAGTGAACCCGGCAACACAGGCCACCCCGTTAAGGAAACCTTCGATATGTACGAACCACTGTCTCCCTGAGGCCTCGCAGTAACACGTAAAATGATTCAATATCAAAGCGAACGGCATGCAGAGGGGAAGTATCCTGAAGCCTGAGACCGTCATAGTGTAAACGCTTTCAGACGTATCTCTGTAGAAGATCCTGGTAAACGGAACTGCACAAAGGATCATTCCTGCCACAGCCACACACATGATCGGAAGATAACGGGTGAACATTACCTTCATCGCGTCCGTAAGAGTCTTCCGGTCCTCTTCTCCCACACTTACGCTGATTATAAGTCTTGATACCGAGAGCATTCCTGCAGGGATTGACCATGCAAGGCCTAGAAGGTTGTTCACCGTTGCAAAGGCAGATACACCTACAGTGCCCACATGGACCTCCAGCAACTTGTTCACTATGATGCCTCTAAGCGTCATGTAAAGATAGCATACTGCACCCGGCAAACCTATCTTAACGATGGCAAACATATCTCTCCAGGGAAGGCCTTTAAGCCTGATATGAAAGCTTGATTTCCCGGATATGAAGTATTCGGCCTGTACCCCGAAGAACACCCACATCCCAAGAGAAGAAGCCAGAGCAAGGCCCAGAGCCTCCATCTTGAGGAGCTGTACAAAGACATAGTTAAGAATTATGTTGACTAAGATATATATAATACTGGCTGTCATGGTCCTCTTTCCCTTGTTCTCAAGAGAAAGGAAGGAGGAAGCAGAGTTACCGAGCATCATGGGGATCATCCCTGCTGCCTGTCCGAGAAGATATCTGTTGAAAATGGGCTTCACGGCACTGTCAGTGGTTATGAAGTCAGAGAGATCAAAGAGTCCTATAACAGCAAACAAGCCCATCATTACAAGGGCAGTCAGAACGGAAAGGACGATATTAAGAGAGAATATGTCATCCATATCCTTCTTGCTGTTCTTTCCTATGTATTGTCCGCACAGTATTACTGAACCACCTACGAGAATAGTACTGATGGTCGATCCCAGCATCCCTATCGGCCCGTAAAGACCTACGGCACTCATTGCATCGACTCCTACGAAATTGTTTGCAAAGAAGCTGGATACGATTCCGTTAACGGCTCCTACCGCACTGAGAAGTATCTGTACCGGAAGCAGCCTCAGCATGAGCCTGCTCAGAGTCTTAAGATTCGAGGTCTGCTCATTCATATCTCTCTCCCGCAAGCATCCTTCAGGGGCGTACCCATCCTTCTTCGATTGCACGGTCTATATTCTTCTCCATCCATACGTACACTCTAGGCATGAACTCCTTCACAATAGCCATCCTCTTCTCCACCTGTTCCCTCGAAGTATTTCCCTCCACCCAGGTGAATCCATCCGTGAGAGTGTTGTGAAGGAATGGCTGGATCCTGTCCATGCATGCCGCATATCTTGCGTCGGCAGTTTCCATGGCGTCGAATTCTTCCCACAGTTTTCTCAGATGCCGGCCCTGTTCTTCCGGAAGCTTGGCATAAAGTATGTCTGCAGCCTTCTCTTCTCTCTCCTTCTTTCCCATGTTGCCTTCAGGATCATAGGCAAAGGTATCACCGGCTATTATCTCTACCAGATCGTGTACCACACACATCTGTACAGCTCTTCCAATATCCACTTTCTCTATGGCATATTCTGAAAACAGCATGGCCATGACTGCTATATGCCAGGAATGCTCCGCATCGTTCTCTCTCCTGCTCTTGTCGAGAAGAAGAGTCCTCCTGGCAACTGAGGTCATCTTGTCTATCTCGGCCGTGAAAAGGAGCTGCTCATCAAGCCTCTTTATACCGCTAGAAATGAAATCGCCAATTCCCATCAAAGTATCTCCATATCTGTAAGTTCTATTACTATTCTATATTGTTTATTTCTCCCGGAAAACATCTAAAGAGTTGACCCGCATATAAAAGAAGAGCACTCCTTAAAGTGCTCTTCTTTTATGTTCATTTAACCCTTCTCAGAGTATGCTCACGTGCGTATCAAAGTCCGTCTTATGAGGTTCCTTCGTTGCCTCGGCATATCCGAATGCTATCGCTATCTGGTAGCGGTATCCGTCCGGGAAGCAAAGCTTCTTTGCATACTCCGCTTTCTTCTCCCCGTTCAAGATTTTCTCCATACATCCGAGTATTACGCTTCCAAGTCCCATTGCCTGTGCGGCAAGATGGATGTTCTCGACGGCTATTCCTGCATCTACCGGGCTCCATTTGAAAGCTTCTTCTCCTGAAAGATAGAGGGTGATCGGTGCATCGTAGAAGAATGAAGTTGTCGCATCTGGGTTCAGATCCTGCTGTATCTCCTTCTGTACGGGATTATCCCTCTTTACTACCGTGATATGTATCTCCTGTCTGTTCGTAGCCGTAGGAGCCTGTAATCCTGCCTCTACCAGTGCCTTTACAACTTCACAGGGAACTTCCTTTTCGCTGTACTTGCGTACCGAGTTCCTCTCGGCTATAACTTTTGAGAAATCTGCCATGATATATCCTCCTTTTCATTCTCTGTTTCTATTTTATCAGATAAGTCAATCCTTCTGATACCCGCCAGGACTCCCTTGATGCTGTTCTGCCTTTTGGGTCTACGGGTCATATTGTATAATATATACAGATGATCTTTATTACCTATAGGGAGGTTTTTATGGCTTATACAAAAATGCTTGAAAAAGGATATATCGGCAAGCTTGAACTCAAAAACAGAGTCGTCATGCCTGCCATGGGATGTTCCCTCGCCGAATCTACAGGTGAAGCAGGCGAGAGGATCATCAAATACTATGCTGACCGTGCAAGGGGCGGAGTCGGACTCATCATTACGGAGATCACGAGAGTAGACGATGAGACCGGTGTAGGAACCCCGAACCAGTTAAGCGTCACGAACACCCATGTGATCGCCCAGCTGTCCCGTCTCGTGGAGACCGTACACGCATATGGCACGAAGCTCTTCGTGCAGCTCCATCATCCCGGCAACCAGACTCCTAGCAGACTCATAGGCGGAAAACAGCCTGTATCTGCATCTGACGTAACCTGCAAGGTCATAGGTGAACAGCCGAGAGCCCTCACGACCGAAGAAGTTGAGGGAATGGTCAAGAAATTCGTTACCGGAGCCGTGATCGCACAGAAGGCAGGAGTCGACGGTGTTGAGATCCATGCCGCTCACGGTTACCTCGTTTCCCAGTTCCTGTCTCCACACACCAACAAGCGTACCGACAAGTACGGCGGCTCATTCGAGGGCAGGATGAGATTCATAACCGAGATCATAATGGGCATAAAGGCATACTGCGGACCTGCTTTCCCCATCTCCGTAAGGATGAACGGGAGCGACTATCTCGATGACGGAATCACTGAAGAAGATGCTCTCAATCAGGCAAGATACCTTGAGAAGCTCGGCATCAGCTGCCTTAACGTCAGCTGCGGAACGTATGACTCCGGTGCTACCATCATAGAGCCTTCATTTTTTGCTGAAGGATGGAAGAGACATCTCGGAGCAAATATCAAGAAAGCTGTAAGCATTCCTGTGATCGCAGTCTGTAACGTCAAACACCCGCAGTTTGCAGAGAAGTTGCTTGAAGAAGGAGATTTCGACTTCATCGGAATAGCAAGAGGTCATCTTGCAGACCCGGATTTCGTGGCAAAGGCAAAGGCCGGAAGAGAAGATCTCATCAGAAAGTGTCTGGGATGTATGGAATGCTTCCGCATCCTGAATGATGGTCTGCCCCTCGGATGCACTCTGAACCCCGTGCTCGGAAGAGAGTTTGAATGGGGAGATGAGAAGCTCGTTAAGAATGGGTGCGGAAGGACCGTTGCTGTCATAGGAGGAGGCCCTGCTGGTATGGAGGCTGCCCTTACGCTCGCCAAGAGGGGATTCAAGACAGTTCTGTTCGAAGCAACGGACAAACTTGGCGGAACCGCAAACCTGGCCGCAATACCCCCTCATAAAGAGATGCTGAATGAGTTCGTAGATACAATGGCTGCACAGATCAAGGAAGCCGGAGTCGAAGTAAGACTCAATACTCCTGCTACTCTTGAAGCAATAAAGGAGACCGGAGCTGAAGCAGTATTCATGGCAGCAGGCGGAAAGGCCGTAAGACCGGGACTCCCCGGAATCGAGAAAGCCGTAACGGCTGAGGATCTGCTTGCAGGCAAGGCATCCGTATGCGGTCAGAACATTGCCGTCATCGGTGGCGGAGTAACAGGTCTCGAAACAGCAGAATGGCTTTCCAAAGACCACAAGGTCACTGTAATCGAAATGCTGGACAAGATAGGCGGCAACCTCTATCCGAGCGTTACGATGCATCTGGCTACGGAGATCATGAAGGCCGGCGGACTGATACTCAAGGGAAATGCTCTCGTATCCGTGGGAGACGGTTCCATAACTGTAAAGGATATGAGGACACAGAAAACAAAAGAGGTTACTGCAGATTCAGTAATTCTTGCAATGGGAGTTCGTCCGGAGCGCCCTCTTGAGGAAGAACTCAGAAAAGAATTCGGAGATGACCTTATACTCGTGGGAGATTCCGACAGGACCGGACAGATCTACGATGCACTCCATACCGCTCATGACAGAGCATTCGTATACTCTGCAAGATAAAAACGGCACAATAAAATAAAAGATCCCGAAGGGCTCGTCCCTGCGGGATCTTTTTCATATGATCATTTTGTATGACCCCTTATTTTCTTATAAACTTTTCGTCATCTCCCATGTCTTCGCTCACGAATCTCAAGGCAGTCATATGAAGATCATACTTGTCCCTAAGCTCCGCTATCTTCTTCATCATGTCAGAGGCATGGTGAGCATCTATGGCAGCCTGATCCTTCCAGCTGTCTATCAGAAGCACGGTCTCGGGGTCATCCATCGGTATGAAATATCTGTATCCCCGATTTCCCTCTTCATTTCTTATAGCATCAGCTGTCCCTGTTGACTCCATCTCCTCTGCGAACCTTCTGGCCGCACCGTTTATCCCCGTATAATACAGATTTACTGTTATCATATCAATACAACACCTCCATAGCCTTGTAACATGCATCAAAACGTTCCTTTCCCCTGCTGTAGAACGCTGTCAGTTCAGGTCTCGGGAGAAACTTCTTCTTTATGGATATGAATCGTCTGACCTCTGAGAAATCAGAGAATATACCCGATCCGACTCCGGCTATCACGGCAGCTCCCATCGAGTTTGCATCTCCCGTCATGTTTTGGATCAAAGTTGGCATGCCGAACATATCCGCCAGCAGTTGCGCCCAGAAATCATTCTTCGCTCCTCCGCCTATAAGGGTGATCTCATGAATGTTACCCTTCTGATTCACTGCATCAAGATCCAGTGCTAGATTGTAGCTGATGCCTTCAAAAGTGCTCCTTACAATATCCTCCTTTGACGTCATCCCGGAAAGGCCTATGTATCCGCCTCTTACATCGGGATTCCATCTCGGAGCTCTTTCACCAAGGAGATGGGGAAGGAATATAACTCCCCCGGAACCGGGCTCAGCTTTCTCGGCGAGTTCCTGTATTAAAGAATGCACGTCTTCTCCCTTATTATCGGCAAGCATCTTTTCTCCCGTGAGCAAAGTCTTTCTGAACCAGTCATACGTTCCGCAGCAGTATTGCATGGTGGCATTAGGAGAGTACAGCCCCCTCACGGCATGCGCCCATGTGACGCTTCTCTTCAACTCATCGAATATCGGTTCTTCTTCGGTCGAAGCCACCCATGCGGAGGTCCCCATACAGAGATATGCACTTCCTGGACTTACGCTTCCGGCACCCACGTTTGCAGCCACTCCGTCTCCCGCTCCCATGATCACCTTCGTGATCTCTGAAAGACTGCATTCAACTGCCGCAGCACTCCTTACAGTCCCTACAACGCTGTCTGAGGGGACAATCACCGGTAGCTTTGATATCTCTATGCCCGCAGCGTCAAGCACCTCCTGTGACCACCTGAGGCCTCTTAAGTCAAAGGCGCAGACTCCATTAGCATCAGAGGGATCCGTGACGAATCTTCCCGTCAGTTTCATTACTATGAAGTCCTTGGCGTTCAGAAAAGCTCGCGTCCTTTCATATATCTCCGGCTGATGTCTTTTGACCCACATCGCCTTCTGTATGCTATAGGAAGGCGTGTTCCTGTGTCCTGTGAGGTTATAGAAAGCATCGTCGTCTATCTTCTTTCTGATAAGTTCGACCTCTTCTCCTGATCGCTGATCAGCCCATATAATGGACCTTCTTAACGGAACCCCGTTATCATCCACCGGAAGGCATCCCATCATCTGCCCGCTGAAAGAGACCGCCTCTATCTCTCTGGGATCTATACCGCTCCCGGATATCAGCGTTGCAGTGGACCTGCAAAAAGCCTTCCACCAGTCATTCCCGTCCTGCTCTGCAAAGAGCGGACCTTCCTGGTAAAGAGGGTATGTCTCAAGACAGCTTGCAACAGCAGTCCCTTCTTCTGTAAACAGCGTTGCCTTGTCTCCGCTGGTACCTATATCATGTGCCAATAGATATCTCATTACAGGTATCTCCTCGTTCCCTTTTCAAATCTTATTAATGAGCTTTAAGCTCTTCTATTATCTTTATTCCGCTTGAAGTACCTATCCTTTCGGCTCCTGCGGCAATCATCTCGAGAGCAGTCTTAAGATCTCTTATCCCTCCTGCAGCCTTGACCTTGACCCTGTCTCCGACCGTTTCCTTCATAAGTCTGACATCTTCCACTGTAGCTCCGGATGTGCCGAATCCCGTGCTGGTCTTTATGAAATCAGGCTTGACTTCTCTCGCGATCTCCGCTGCAGCCCTGATTTCTTCCTTTGTCAGATAACAGTTCTCGAAGATCACCTTGCAGACTACTTCTTTTTCTCTGCAGACTGCAGTAATTGCCTCCATCTCTTTTCTGATATAGTCCGTATTCCCCTCCTTCAGTTTTCCCACGTTGAGGACATAGTCTATCTCATCCGCTCCGTCTAGGATAGCCTGTTTTGTTTCTGCCACCTTACTCTCAATATCTGTCTGGCCAAGTGGAAATGCGATCGCAGCTCCTACATGAACATCCGATCCTTTCAGTATGCTCTTACAGAACGAGACCGGGTATGGATTGATAGCGACCATGGCAAACCCATATTCAAGGGCCTCATTGCACAGTTTTAAGAAATCCTCCTCCATGGCATAAGCTTTCAGATTTGTATGATCGATCATGCCAGCCAACGTTTTTACTGATATCCCTTCCTTCATATAATTCTTCCTTCCTCCACGGACCAAACAGGCCGCAATCTTTCACTTTTTTTATAGTCCTTAAATGTATTCAGCCTATACGACATAAGTTGTATAGTATCGATTTGTCCATATATCTGGAAGATCCCGATATTTCATGATTCAACATAGGTATTCACTTCTCAACACCCGGAATCATGTATTTTAAGCGGGTCCCTATATTCTCTTATAAAGTACTCCTTTTATACTATAACATGGAAGATTGTCAGTAAAAATGACAACCATCTCCGTCTACACAATTATCTGTCTTTTAAAATATGATTTCCAAAATAACTAATAGTATTATCAGATATGAAAAGACCCTAAAACTTTGAATTTCAGGGTCTTTGCTGTTCTTATTATCTCTTTGAGAACTGTGGAGCACGTCTTGCTTTCTTGAGACCGTACTAGCCGGACTTTTTGCCCGAAGTCCTTGTATATACTAGGTTCTTGATTCTCGGCATCCTCAGTTCCCTCAGTCATTAACTAATGAAGAGATCCTGTTGTACTCGCCTGCAGCACCAGTCCCCGTCCAGATACACGCTCTTGTAATAGCTTTCAAAGAGCATTGTGCCCACGGCAGTCTTGCCCACGCAGGGAGATTCGCTGATAAGGATCAGCTTCTACACCGCTTTCCTTTGCCGAAAATCTGAACAGCGGATCTCCGTTTTCTTCCGTTCCATACTGCACCATGCCGCCCCTTTCCATGGCTCGGGCGGAGGCAATGTTCTCTTTGGCACAGCCGCCGTGTACGCCGGGAAGCGCATAGTCCTCCGCGGCGATCCGGAGCAGTTCCTTTACGCACTGCGTCCCGTATCCCCGGTTTCTGTATTCTTCATCCAACAGAATAAAGATCTCCGGCTCTGCCGGATCACGGCCTCCGTCCAGTCCGCACCAACCCATAATGGTTCCGGGACGCTCCTTCCCGCATACCGCGAGGCAGAGGTGGCGGATACTGCCTTTCGTATTCTTTTCGTAATTCCCGCGCATATAGGCAATCGCTTCGCGAGCCTTCGTATCAGACAGCGGATGATGATCAGCCGGCCAGGTCCGGGAGACTTCCGCCAAATCGTCTTCTGTGACGAAATGAAGGATCAAGTTTTCTGCCTGAAAATCCTGATAATCCATAATAATCCTCTGGTATTTGTATCCGTCCGGAATCCTGATATAAGCCCTGATATGCTCATCTTTCGGGCGCTCGACAAGCTCAGATACGTTATTCACATTCCCCTCCGCAGCGAGGATCATATCTCCCCGGTTTTCAAGGACAATGCCAATATGATCATGTTCCTTGTTTTCAAAAACCCGGTCATAAAGAACGATGTCGCCGGCTTCAGGAACAAAGCCTTCTTCTCCTTTGTGATACCCTATCTTAACATCGCCCTGTGCAAGTTCCTCCCAGGCGATACAACCGGCCAGATGGCAAGTTTTACATGCATCCGGTCTGATGGGGATCTCAAATCCCGCTTCCCGGCAGCAATAATATACAAATGCCGCACACCATAAACCGTCGGCTTCTCTTAGCGTCCACTTCGGGAAAAACCGAATGATCGGCTCGAGATTTGATTCCTTCCCCTCAATATAACCATGAAAAGGGGTTTGAGCCGCTTTCTTCGCAACCTCCGCCAGGTATTTTCTTGTTGCCTTCTCCATGATAATCCTGCCCCGAATAATACAATAGAAATTCCTGCGCAAAAAGCAACTACCGAGGCCCCAAATGGTCCGGGACCGGAGCAGTGTGAAAAGTGACTGCGAAAGGCAGTCCTGAGCATCAGAACAGCTCTATGTTTCCAAGAAGAAAATCCATCAGATTACAGTGAAAGAATCCGTTATCGTCATAGTAGTTATGCG
>JAEEGI010000645.1_pt1 | contig 98646 bp, 68 predicted proteins | sample 8958751 | NCBI WGS metagenome assembly JAEEGI01 (sample SAMN16246545, study PRJNA631951) | gut metagenome | biome: gut microbiome; feature: rumen; material: KS-attached | host: Bos | place: Iran: Karaj | collected 2018-10 | reverse complement strand
TTGTTTCTTGTACTACAATCTCTGTCTATGTAAATCTTTCAAAGAACGTGCTCCCGAAGAGAGCGCATTAAAGGTCAGCCACCCCATCAGAGAGGCGGCTTCACCTCATTTGCGGGTGCAAAGGTACGCTTTTTCCGCGAACTGGCAAAACATTTCGAGACTTTTTTCTAAAAAAGATGTATTTTATGCTCCTATACATTATATATATTATACGCGCGAAGAAACAAAGTAAAAGCGGCAGCTACTCAATGTAGAGTGACTGCCGCTGAGTTATAGGAAAGAATCTTAAGCGGACTACTTCACCATGACTTTTTGTCTGTTTTTGATATAAATGCCTTGAGCGGGCTTAGAGGGAAGCATGCGGCCTTGGAGATCGTAGAGAGTGGCCTCTCCCGTCTCCCAGAGGGGAGATGTGATGCCTGTTTCATAATCACGGAGGACGATTCCCCTTTTATTCAATGGAGGAACCCTTGTGCCGCCCTGATTGTATGGGTCGTCCCAACGGACAAGCAAATAGGCTCGCAAAGCCCCTATGACACAAGATTCGTCGAATCGGCAATCAGGTGTAATGTCAATGAAGTCAATATAGAAACCGTCGGGGTAATCGAACGTTTCGCTGACGTATGAGCCGATGAAGGAAATGCCATCAACAGAGACTGTATCGCGATAGCAGCCTGCCAGGTCCAGAGCGCTGAGGTTGATGCTGAAGTCTTCGTTAGGCACTATAATATAAGGTATATGGGCCTGAGGCTGAAGTTCTTGCTCAAAGATTATCTGCCCATCCTCGTATCTGTCGAGCCTATAGTATTTCCCTTTACTTGCATCTGGGGTTGTTGGCAGAATTATCGTTGCCATCTGACCTGCGGTGAAGGTGACAGGTTCGCTGGCTACAGGCTTTTCCGGCCAGACATCGTAAAGGACTTCGTTGTTTCGCTCGAAATGAACTAGCATGGAACGGTAGTGGCGGTCTTTGTATCCAGACGTCCATCCATAAAGAGCATAGTACGGGTTTGGTGGGCCGAAAAGACATTCGCCATCGTTCCATTCCGTAATGCCTATTCCTTGAATAATACGGCCACCTCTCGCATCAGTAAATCCCCAATCCCAATACTCATAAGTATTATCCGGAGCTTTGCCATCCAAATCCACATATTTCAATGGTCTTACGCCTCCAAAATCTCCTTCCTTAATTTCGTTTATTACACCAAAGAAGAAATAATATGGAAAACCACCTGTTTTATTTGATTCTATTATGTCGCGATAATAAATTCCTTTCCCAACACTCCAGTCAAACTGATATGCTACACCTGGACACAGCAAATAATTGTCAACCATTACTGTCGTCTCGACATTTTGTCTGCTTTCGAGCAGCAAAAATGCTAGAGAGTCTGTCCATTCAGGGCCATTAGAATATACTTTTTTATATACCTCGCCTATGCCTGTATATTCCCCTTGCACGCGATATTCAATCGTCTCGAAGTTCGGCACCCAGTCTTCTCCAACCTTTGAATACCAACTGTTATACTTCAAAGTGTCCAGACGAATCTCTGTCCACTTCGTTCCCTCGGGGAAATATGCGACAGGTTCGTTAGCCTTTTGCAGCCGTCGGATATATGACATGACTTCTTCATGATATGGGTTAGCCTTGTAAGAAGAGGCGTATGCTTCAGCGTCATCACGTGTCCAGATTGTGTCGTTTACGCATAAACCTTCCTGAGCGTCTGGTGCTTTGTAGAGCATTGTATTGTCTTGGTAGAAAGCATTAAGGCAACTTACATATACATGTCCGTTGGTCGGTATAATCATCCCGCTGAGTGGATCCATTACACCGAAAGTCATTCCGTTGTCATTCAGTAAGCCCATCTTTTCATATAAGTCAAAACGGCTCCAATTTGTTTTCAACACACAACCTTCTGTACCATCCAAAAATTGATAAGTGTCATAGGACTTTACTGTAGAGCCTTCTTGTTGAGGATATAATGTTTCGCCAATATCGGTGCTGAAATTATAGAGCACGCACTCATTTCCCTGTTGCAGATAAGGAACTGGATAGTCCTCATAATAGTAGTACTCAGCAATTCCTGGCAAAGAGTCCGTGATGGCGTAGACAACACCATTTTCCTCACGGACAGGAAGCCAATGATTGACAGTAAAATCATCTTCGCCTTTACTTATGACAGCACCCATCATCGTATAGACCTTGCCATCTATCTCCTTCTGATTGCCAAGGAAATAGTAGGTGAAGTGTCGGTCACTAATGTCAACCCAACAATCAGGCACCCAATGACCATCCCTCCATATAAGTCCTCGGGGTATGTGTTCATATTTATAAACCCATATCGGATTGCCTTCAAGGAAAGATTGGGGCTGGTGGGGTTCTTCTTGCAGTGCCACGATGTTGCCGAAGTTGCTCCAAGGCGAAGTCGTCTTATACTCTTCTATAGAGCCAGCAGGCACATGAAGTGTGGCAGAGGCAATGGGACAATCTTTAAACACATTAATTCCTGTTTCGGGGACATTTTCGGCATAGCAATAGACATCGGTCAATCTATAGCAAAGATAGAATACCGCATTGCCAATATTGGTTACACTTTTGGGGATGATGACGGAGGTCAGTGAAGTGTTGAATGCGAACGCAGGATAGTCAATGTTTGTCAAAAGGAATGTCTGTCCTCCATAGTCCAGTTCTGATGGTATTTTACATTCACCCTCAACATGTCTTCCACTACTCAAGGTTGCTGTTTTCGTCTTATTATTAAGGGTATAAGTCACCCTGTCTTTGCTTATGTTCTTGTTTTCCCATAGCTCTAATGGCTCACCTTCTGTTAGGGTGACTTGTCCTTTGAACCACCAGCACGAGAGATAAAAACTGCTATCCTCTATGCCATGTATGTTGAACGACACGTCAAACGTGGTTATTACACTTGTTTCTAAGTTATTAATGTAAGATACGCCTATGGAAACCGAACAGAGGTCACCATCGCTTCCACCGCTCATCATGGGTATAATTACAAATTCCTCGGTGTTGGGGTGAGCTGAATAATGCACTAGATGTACATTCAGCACAGAACTTTCCATAGTAAGAATTATCATTGGGTATTCTTCATTGTATCCCTCATTGTATACCTCATCGATGTATTCAATATCGGATACTGTCAGTTCCTGAGCATTAGCAGCAATCCCCGCCAACATTGGCAACAATGCCATAAGCATAAAAGAAACAAACTTTTTCATAGTTATTGCAAATTTAATTTCTTGCTGCAAAGTTATGTAGTTTTGCTGTTCCTTCCAAAAAAAATCACTCCCAAGTGCTCCCAACTTATGAAAGTTTTTAGTGATTTGGGAGTAGTTGGGAGTAGAATTACTTGCCTGTTTTGTGAGAAAGGCATAACTTTGCGGTTGAAAATATTAACAAGGAATTAAAGAAGTTAAGGGAGTTAAGGGAGTTAAAGACAATACATTTTCTGATTTAATAATTTAATAATGAGTAAAAACACAACATTAGTTATATTATTAGGGATGTTGGCTTTGCTTTCTTGCAGGGAAGGCAAGAATGACGAGCAATTGCTGAACAGCATCGAACAGACGTGGCAGTTGTGCGAGGTCTCGTTGCCAGAAGCTGAGGCCCGAGCAGAGACGCTGGAGGACTCTGTGCAGAAGGCATCTGAACTCGTCCGGCAGAGGTTCAGTCTGCTGACAATCCGTTTGCGGGACAAGCGGGGCATGATTCCTTCTTCTCCTGACTCGGCTAGACAGACGATGTCCTATTTCGAAGGTCGCAAGAACACGACAGACAAGGAACGGGCCTGCTACTATCTGGCAAGTGCATATCGCGACCTGAAGGACTATCCCAGAGCTGTGAACCTTTTCCTGAAAACGGCAGACATTGCGGAGCAAAGCAAAGATGCAGACACGCTGATCTGGCAAAACGCACTTTCGCAGTTGAGGTACCTCTACATGCTCCAGCTCAACTATGAGGAGGAACTGGATGTGGCTCTGCACTCCATAGCCCTTGCCAAGCAATCGGGAAAGAACCTGGAATGCTATCTGATGGATGCGGCTTCTGCATATAAGCACCTGAACGACACGATGAAAAGCCTCCTGTATTGCGACCAATCGTATGGCGTCATCCAGGAAGAAGGCAGTCAGTCCAAGCACGGACGCATCCTGGCTTCCTTGCTGGCAACATATTCCGACTATCAGGAGTATGACAAGGTCGAAAGTCTGCTGCCCATCATATACCGTTTGCCGAAAGAGCAGCGTCCACAAAACTACGAGCTTTGCCTTGCGAAATGCCACGAAAATAAAAACCTGACGGACTCTGCCATCGTCTATTACAAGGTTGCCTACGAAAAAATGAATAATGTGGCAGGAAGGTACGAAGCCTCTGCAGGTCTGCAAAGGTGTTATCTGCAAAAGGGAGACTACAGGCAAGCGGCACTGTGGGGACAACGTTTGCAGGAGACCAACGACACCATCGTCGCGGAACGGGCTTTCGAGCAGACACAGAGAGCAAGGGACGAGTACCGCTATCTCCGTGACAAGGAAGCGGAAAGAGCCATCGTGCAGAGAGGCGAACGCATCGTCTTCTTCTCCGTCATAGCAGGTCTGATACTTCTAAGCCTTGTGATGGGAGTGGTGGCTTTCTATCACTACAAGCAGAAGAAACTCACGGAGCAGCTCGTCGGAAAAGACAAATTGCTGGAACATAAGGCAATGGTCAACAAGGAACTGACGCGCATCGCTCTCATGAACATCGCGACAGAGAAGGCTGAAAACGTCATCGATCACTTCCACGATGTTGCAGCAGGCCGGTCGAAGCTAAAAGAAGGTTCGTGGGAAGCCCTGATGGCTGCCATAGAAACATTGTATCCGAACTTCCTGGAAACGGTTCAGGAAAGGTTGAACGGGCAAATGCGTGTGCCTTTGCTTCGGACAATATGCCTGCTCAAGATTGGCATGAAGCCAGCCCAGATTGCTAACGTGATGGATGCCAAGATACAAACCGTCTGGAACAGAGTGAAGCGCGCAGAAGAAATCTGTGGCGACATGCTGACCACCTTGGAATGACTTGTCCCACAGAATAACTCAAAGAAAAATCAGAACTTTAGAACATCGAAAAACACGAATTTGTAACGGTTAAAGGGTAAAGGGTAAAGGTTCTTTGATGCTTTAGCACAAAGGCGCGCTTTTTATGCGCGGAAAAAGGTTAAAGACAAATCCGTGTTATCTGTGTCATCTGTGTGCGAGATAAAGTTTAAAGGTTAAAGGATAATCCGTATCATCCGAGTCATCCGTGTTCGCTTAAACTCTTAAACCTTTAAACCTTTAAACCCTTAAACCCTTAAACTTTTCACCTTTTTATAGGGACGCGTCCCTAAAATCCACGTGAGGATTTCATCAAATCCTCTGCTCCAGCATATCAAGTAAAGATCTCTATAATATCCCTATAATATCCCTATAATATCAAGAAAAGATCTCTATAATACCAAGTAAAGACCTCCAATGGAACAAGCAAACGGCAAGGTAATATCTCCTATACATGTCCGGTACTTGTCCGGTATATGTCCGGTATATGTCCGGTAGAAAAGCGGACATGTACCGAACAAGTACCGAACTTATAGCGGACAACAATAGGAGGGACATAGGAGCTCCCCGTGAGCAGCTATATGGATAGAATAGAGGTCTTTATGAGAAGTAATAGAGGTCTTTATGAGAAGTAATAGAGGTTGACATGAACTTTCACTGACTCTGACTAGTCTTTAACCGTTAATCTTTATTACGCACACAGATTTCACAGATAACACGGATTTGTCTTTAACCTTTTTCCGCGCATAAAAAGCGCGCCTTTGTGCTAAAGCATCAAAGAATCTTTAACCTTTAAACATTAACCGTTATGCGCGGAACTTGGATGCTTTTTTCCGTCATCTTTGGTTATGTGAATTTTTTTTTGTAACTTTGCCGTGATTTCATTCAAAAAAGCAAGACTAATATGATATATTTTCTTGAAGCAGCGCCTTTGGAGGCGGGGAAAGAGGTGATTGAGGCTGCGAAGAACGGACAAGTGGATCAGCTCATTCAGCAAGTCACGACGATGGGGTTGGAGGCTGGAAAGAGCCTGCTGCTGGCGGTTGTGCTGGCCGTAGTGGGTCGTTACGTCATCAAATTCGTCAATCGACTTGTGGCTCGAATGCTGGAGAAGCGGAATGTGGAGCCTACGGTTCAGTCGTTCCTGAAGAGTTTCGTCAACATTACCCTCATCATGCTGCTCATCATCATGGTGGTGGGTACGCTTGGCGTGAACACAACGAGCCTTGCAGCCCTGCTGGCTTCGGCAGGTTTGGCGGTTGGCATGGCACTCAGCGGCAACCTGCAGAACTTGGCTGGCGGCATCATCCTGCTGTTCCTGAAGCCTTTCAAAATAGGCGATTTCATCGAAGTTCAAGGGGTTAGCGGCATTGTGAAGGCTATCCAAATCTTCCACACAATACTGACCACGACCGACAACAAGGAGCTCTATATCCCAAATGGAGCGCTTTCGAGTGGTAACATCACGAACTACACAAAGAATGATTTGCGTCGAGTGGACTTTACGATAAGTGTGGAGTACGGCACTGAGACAGAGAAAGTTAAAGAGGTCACGCTGGAACTCCTGAAACAAGATGAGCGCATCATGCCAGAGCCTGCACCTTTCATTGCGGTGAAAGAACTGGCTAGCAGTAGCGTGGACTTCGTGCTTCGAGTCTGGACGACTGCTCCCGAGTACTGGAATGTCTTCTTCGACACGAACGAACGCATCTATAAGGAGTTCAACAAGCAAGGCATCAAGTTCCCGTTCCCGCAGATACAGGTACACCAGTAACCATTGAACATTGAATATTGAACATTGAACATTTATGGAAGGTTACTTACAAAAGCAGCATCAAGGCAGGACGAAGCGGTTTGTGCAAACGCTGACGCTGAACTCCGACGAAGAAGCCAGGCGCGAATACATCAAGTGGCACTCGCAGGAATACAACTGGAAAGAGGTTCGCGAGGGCATTCGCGAGGTTGGCATCCTCGAGATGGAGATCTACATTCTGGGCAACACATTGGTGATGATAGTGGATGCTCCAGCTGATTTCAACTGGGACGAAGCGATGGCCAAGCTCGCCACCCTGCCCCGCCAAGCTGAATGGGAAGCCTTCGTAAGCCAGTTCCAAGGCTGCAGCCCCGATGCAACAAGCGACGAGAAATGGCAGATGATGGAAAGGATGTTCTACCTGTACGAATAATTTAAGAAGTTAAAAATGAATTTAAACAGGAAATTAAGCCAGCAAGCTGGCTGGGAGTTAAGCACTACGTACTGGACAATACTTACTCGGCTGCCAAAGCTATCGTCCACAAGCAAAGCGAGTTAACTTCCATGAGCGAAGCGAATTAACTCCGATTCTAACTTCCATTTTTACTACCAAAACGAAATGAATTGAACATGAAAACACTCGAAAGACGATACCTCTTGCCGTTTGCGTTGGTCTCCATACTGTTTCTTTTATGGGGATTGGCGAACAACATGACGGACACTTTGCTGGCAGCATTCAAGAAAGTGATGAGGATGAGCGACACTGAGACTTCCCTCATCCAGTTTGCCTTCTATGGTTCCTACTTCTGCTTTGCTTTGCCGGCAGCCCTTTTCATCAGGAAAGTGTCCTACAAAGCCGGCATCATTCTGGGACTTCTGCTCTATGCTGGAGGTGCCATGCTGTTCTATCCGGCAGCTCTGACCGAGAGTTATCTGTTTTATCTCATTGCCATCTACATCCTTGCTGGCGGTTGCTCTGTGCTCGAAACGACGGCCAATCCATACATCCTCTCAATGGGAGCACCAGAAACTGCGACTCGCAGGCTCAACATAGCCCAGTCGTTCAACCCGATTGGAAGCATTACAGGCATTCTCTTGAGCCAGCAATTCATCCTTCGTGACATTTCACTTAACAGTATTTCAGAGACTTACATGGGTCTCGGATTTGTGCTCATCGCCATAATGGTTGTGATGGCTTTCTCGAAGATGCCAGCCGGAAAAGACAACGAGCAAGGCAGTGTGAGCGCTTCCTTTGCCCGATTGTTCAGGAACAAACGCTATGTTGGGGGTGTTGTTGCGCAGTTCTTCTATGTGGGAGCCCAGATTTGTGTCTGGTCGTTCACTATCAGGCTGGTAATGCAAGAGTTAGGCATCGAGGAAGCAAGTGCGGCAACTTACTATCTGGCCAGCATCATTTGCTTCTGTGTGGCACGCTTCTTCTTCACTTGGCTGATGAAGTTCTTCCGTCCTGCAAAGCTGATGGCTTGGGCAGCAGCCTTCGACATCGTGCTCTGTCTCATCGTGATATTGATGAGCGGAAGCGGCATGATTGCCGTCATAGCCTTAGTGCTCATCAGCTTCTTCATGTCGCTCCAGTTCCCCACCATCTATGGCATAGCCCTCGAAGGTGTGGGAGAAGATGCCAAGATTGGTGCTTCGGGTCTCATCATGGCTATTCTTGGAGGCGCTATCCTGACACCACTTCAGGGAATGGTCAGCGATAAGTTCGGCATCTCTGTATCGTATGTTGTGCCACTCGTCTGCTTCGTTGTGGTGCTGTGGTACAGCATATATAGTAAAAGGAAAGGTCAATGTTCAATGGTCAATGTTCAATGAGTAAAAAGGTTTTTGTTAGCGGTTGCTACGACTTGCTGCATAGCGGTCACGTAGAGTTCTTCAAGCAGGCTGCCGGGTATGGCGACCTATATGTGGGCATCGGGTCGGATGCCACGATATTGAAGTATAAGAACCACAAGACCGTCTATCCCGAGCAGGAACGCCTCTTCATGGTGCAGAGCATCAAGTACGTCAAAGAGGCCTACATCAACAAGGGTAGCGGTGTGATGGACTTCGTGCCGACAGTAGAATGGCTCAAGCCAGACATATTCGTCGTGAATGCTGACGGTTCAAGCGAAGAGAAGCGTCGCTTCTGCGAAGAGCATGGAATCGAGTACATCGTACTTGAAAGGACACCAGCAGAAGGACTGGATGCTCGCTCAAGTACAGGCTTGAAGGCTCAGATTTGCGAGATACCGACCCGACTCGACCTTGCTGGGACATGGATTGACCAGCCTTATGTCAGCTGCTTCGCTCCAGGCTGGGCACTGACCATCTCGCTCATTCCGAACTTCGAGGTAAGGGAACGATGCGGCCTCTCTACCTCCACTCGCAAACAGATACAGAGGATTTGGCCCATAAAACTGCCCGACATGGATGCTGAGATGCTGGCAAAGCTCGTCTTCTGCTTCGAGAACGACCCAGAACGAAGTGACGGCATCATTTCCGGAGCACAAGATGCTATCGGAATCTGTGTGCCAGGTCTTTGCCGACACCATTATGATGCACGTTATTGGCCTGACAAGATAGAGACATGCAACGATGAGAAAGTGCTCAGTTGGCTGGAAAGTCATCTTTGCCTCATACCCATGTTTCCACGCAGACCGGGCTGCTCGGTAGTAGAAGGCAAGGACATCACAGAGCCAAAGGTAAGGGCGCTTGCAAAGGCTGCCGACGATTGTTGGGAAGCCATCATGAAGCTCGACCTCAAAGCCTTTGCCGAAGCCTACAAAACCTCGTTCGAAGCTCAGGTCAGCATGTTCCCAGCCATGATTCAACCAGGTGTTCAGGACTACATCGACCAGTATTCCGCGATGGATGGCGTACTGGCTTGGAAGATGCCTGGAGCTGGTGGTGGAGGCTATTTGGCACTCGTCCTCGATGATGCCGAAGCCTTCTGCCAGACACATAAAGAAGCTATTCAACTCACTATTCGTAGAACCTAAACATAAACACTTATGCTACACATTAAAGAAGAGGTTGCTCGCTGCCTATTGTGCGAAGATGCTCCTTGCACGAAAGCTTGCATTAAAGGTGACCCTGCTCGTGCCATTCGTGCCATTCGTTTCGACAACAGCAAGAATGCAAGCAGATGGATTGCAGACTGCTCTGATGCCGACTTGGAAAGGGCGGAACAAGCTTGCATACACTATGACCAGCCTATCCGAATCCGCGAGCTGCTTCGTTCTGCTTGTCAAGACTGCAAACTGACAGACACAAACCCATCTTTGCAAATCACTTTCTGCGGCATCAAATGCGAGAACCCATTCTTCCTGGCTTCATCAGCCATTTGTACCAACTATGAGATGGTGGCGCGAGCCTTCGATATGGGCTGGGGCGGCGTTTTCTACAAGACCATTTGCAAGCAGGACATCCGAGAGGTATCGCCTAGATTCGATGCCATCAAGGAGAACACTTCCTTCGCTGGCTTCCGTAACATGGAACAGCTGAGTGAGAACCCTTACGAAGTGGACTTCGACATCCTGAAGCGCTTGAAGCAGAACTATCCGTCGAAGATTGTCATCGCCAGCATCATGGGTCAGTTCGAGGAGGAGTGGATAGAGCTTGCCAAGATGGCTGAGTTTGCAGGTTGCGATGCTGTCGAGCTGAACTTCTCCTGCCCCCAAATGCGACTGGCTGGCATGGGCAGCGATGTGGGACAAGACCACGAACTGGTCACAGCCTACACCGCCTACGTCAAGCAGAATGTGAAGATTCCCGTCATTCCCAAGATGACGCCGAACATCACACACATGAAGGAGCCTGCGCTTGGAGCTTACTTTGCCGGAGCAGACGCCATTTCGGCCATCAACACCATCAAGAGCGTCACCTTCTCGCCAGAGGCTGAGGTCAGCGAGAAGAAGACTGTGTCGGGCTATTCAGGTCGTGCCGTGAAGCCAATCGCTCAGCGTTTCATCCTCGAAATGGCACAGAACCAGATCATGAAGGGCATCGAGCTGAGCGGCATTGGCGGCATTGAGACATGGCGGGACGCTTTGGAGTACATCCAGATAGGTTGCCGAAATGTGCAGGTCTGCACGGCTGTCATGGAGTACGGCTACCGCATCATCGACGACCTCATTCTGGGCATGACAACCTACATGGCTGAGCGTGGCATCGAGCATCTGGAGGACCTTGTCGGCGAGCAACTGCCTTCGTTTGTCCAGCCTTCTGAGCTCGACAGAGAGACGATGGTGCTGCCCAAGATTGACCGCGAGAAATGCATGGGCTGCGGACGCTGCCACATCTCTTGTACCGACGGCGGACACCAAGCTATCAGCTTCGACCTGACAGAAAGGAAGCCGCACATCATCGGCCAGAAATGCGTAGGCTGCCACCTCTGCCGACTCGTCTGCCCAACTGGTGCAATTGGAATGTCAAAACGATTCAACAAAGCAAAGCCATGAACGAAAGCCTGGTTATCCTTGATGGTTTCACGGCCAATCCGGGTGATTTGTCGTGGGATGGGCTCAAGCAGTTTGGCGAACTCAAGGTCTATGAGCGCACCAAGCCGGAAGAGTTGCTTGAAAGAGCCAAAGGTGCCGAAGTGTTGCTGACGAACAAGGTCATCATCGATGCTGACGCGATGGCTGCCCTACCCGACCTGCGATACATCGGCGTTCTGGCAACGGGCTACAACGTGGTGGACATCGCGGAAGCCCATCGTCGAGGCATTGCTGTGACGAACATCCCAGCCTACAGCACAATGTCGGTAGCCCAAATGGTGATGGCACACCTGCTGAACATCACAAATCAGGTCGCGCTCCACGCCGAAGCCGTCAAGAAAGGCGAATGGCAGAACTGCAAGGACTTTTCGTTCACGAAGGCTCCTCTCATCGAACTGGATGGCCTCACTTTTGGCATTGTCGGTCTTGGCAATATCGGCAAGCAAGTGGCTAAAATGGTGCAAACCTTTGGCATGAAGGTCTTGGCCGTCAGCAGCAAGTCAGAAGCGGAACTTCGACAGCTAAACATCAGAAAGGCAACGGGTTATGAGCAACTTTTCAGCGAAGCAGACGTGGTAAGTCTGCATTGTCCGCTGACCGACGAGACCCACCATCTTGTCAATCGTGAACGCCTTGCCCTGATGAAGCCCACAGCCATCCTCATCAACACAGGCCGAGGTCCCTTGCTCGACGAACAGGCTGTCAGCGAGGCACTTTCGGCAGGGAAACTCTATGCGGTTGGCATTGATGTGCTGACCGAAGAGCCACCCAGAAAGGGCAGTCCGCTCATCTCTGCCCCCAACTGCTTCATCACGCCCCACATAGCCTGGGCATCAAAGGCAGCAAGACGCCGACTCATTGACATTGCAACAAGCAACGTCGCCGCCTTTCTGCAAGGAAAGGAACAGAACAGAATATAAGAAAAACCTCGTTTAACCTTTGGGAATAACCATCACGACGTGCCAGGTTGCAAAACGCGGCACGCCATCTTTGTTGAATCATCATGATAAATCAATTGCTGCATCATGATAAATCAATCAACTAAGCACGCCGACCTGAGTGATGCCTGCAGCCGAATCAGGCATTACAACCTGTAAAAATGCCGGAATGCCCTTGCATATTCCACATTTTTTCGTATCTTTGTGGGCGGAAACTAAACAAAATCAAAATGAAACGAGGTTTGACAACGATACTGCTGGCATGGCTGATGAGCGTCTGCGCGATGGCACAAGATGTGGAGTCGGCATTGGCTAAGTTCGACAAGCAGACGAACGTGGCTGCCGCTAACCTGTTCTTCAGCGAACTGCTTAAGGCTGAGTTCGTTGACGAGGAGACTGTGTTCCCCGACGGGACACCTGCCGACTCGCTCAAGCAGCAGGTATGGTACTGGGCTGGCGAGTGGATGTACGACCAGCAGCAGTATGAGCAGGCTGAGGCATATGCGCTGAAGGCTCTGCCGCTATGTCATGTAGGGAACGACTTCAAGGCTGACTGCCTGAACCTGCTGGGTCTCATCTACGTGCGAATGGGCGATGTGAAGAATGCTGCCAACTATGCCAAGCAGTGCCTCGAAATTGACATGAAGAGTGGCGATGATGACCGCATCTCGTCGAGCATGAACACGGTGGCAGGCATCTATATGGCTGGTTATCAGGCGAAAGAGGCAGAGCAGTACATCCTCGGAGCGCTGGAGCATGCCAACAAGGTGGACAACCCTGCCAGAAAAGCCGTCCTGCTCGGCATGGCCTCCGAGATCTATCACACGCTTGGACAAGACGAGAAGGCCCTGACTTATGCCGAACAGGCCATCGAGACGGAAGAGAAACTGGGACGCTCGCCAAAGCTCATGATTCGCCTTTCACAAAAGGGTTCGGCCTTGCTCGGCTTGCATCGATACAAGGAGGCTGAGGACATCTACCGTCAGATTGCGCCAGAGATGAAGGCGATGGGCGACTACCATTCCTATGCCATTGCCCTGAACCGCTTGGGCATGTCGTTGCTCTGCCAAGAGCGGCAGCAGGAAGCCATCCCTTACTATCGCGAGGCAGCCGGCCTCTTCTCGAAGATGGGCGACCTCTACAACGAGATACACTCGCACAAAGGACTTTACGAGAGCTATTGGGCGCTTAATCCCGACTCGGCGAAACTGGAGCTGGACCTCTTCGACCTGCTGAAGGACTCGCTCTACACGCACTCCACAGCCGATGCTCTTTCGCGCTACAATGCCGAGTTCGGCAACGACCAGCTGCAACAGGAGAACGCCGAAGTGCGTCAGGCTCATCGTCGCACCATCATCATTGCCGCCTTGCTCATCCTGCTGATTGTAGCCCTGGCTTGGTTCATCATCCGTCGCAACCATCGTCGCTGGCAGAGGCAGATGCAGGAACTGATACGGGAAATTGAGTTGCTCCAATCGAAGCGCGAAGCGGACACTGCAGAGCAGTCGAAGACAACGGAGGCACTGGACGAGAACGAGAAACTCTTCCTGATGCGAGTCATCGAAGCCGTGAACGCTGCAATGCCTCATGGGAACTTCGGCGTAGAGCAGATTGCAGCCGAGCTGAACATGAGTGTGCAGACCTTCCGACGCAAGGTGCAGAGTGCGGCTGGCGAGTCACCAAAGGCTTACATCCAAGCCATTCAAATGGAAAAGGCCATCGTCTTGCTCAAAAACAAGCCCGACATATCCGTTGCACAAGTTGCCAATCTGTGTGGCTTCGACGAGACAAGTTCCTTCGGCCACACCTTCAAACGGATTTATGGCTGCTCACCCTCGGAATACCGAGACAAACAATGAGAGCAGCAGCAGCTCAGGAACAACCAGACGCTCCAAATAATACAAAAAAAAGAGAGCCGCACCTATCGGTACGGCTCTTTGCGTCTTTTTTTGCTCGGCTGTTGATTATTCAGCTACGGGGCAAGCGCAAGTGTCACATGCGCAAGTGTCGCAAGCGCAAGTGTCAACTACTGTCTCTTCAACAGCTACGCTGTCGCTATCGCAGCAGGTACCCTGCTCAGTCTTCTGACCACAAGATGCGAAAGATACAGCAACAACAGCTGCGAACAAAAATGCTAACTTTTTCATTTCTTTTTTGGTTTTTAAACTTGTAAAACAATCAATTGTTCTTTAAAACGCTGCAAAGGTACGGCGATTTTTCGAATTACGTGCAACTTTTCAAGGATTTTTTTCATCTTTTTTGCAAGATTTTTTCTAAGTGCTTGAAAATCAGCATAGCGTTTTTCTTGCCAAAAAGCAATTTTCAGGCATTTTGCACCTAAAATGGCAAAAAAGTGACTTTAAGGCTTCGTCCTCGCAGACCAGCCCGCAATCTTAAGAAACTGTAATTTTTTTATATACATTATTCTTTGTTCGATGAATTTTCGTATCTTTGCAGCGTGAATACATTAAAAGGCAAGAAGGCTGTTTACTATACCCTCGGCTGCAAATTGAACTTCGCCGAGACAAGCACCATCCAAAAGCAATTGGAGGCTGTCGGTGTAGAAACTGCCAAGAATGGCGAAGCGGCAGACATCTGCATCGTGAACACTTGCAGCGTCACAGAGGTGGCCGACAGCAAGAGCCGCCAAGCCATAAGCCGGCTGCACCGCAAGCATCCAGAAGCACGCATCGTCGTTACAGGATGCTACGCGCAACTGCACCCCGAAAAGATTGCTGCTCTGGAAGGCGTAAGCCTCGTTATTGGAAAAGAGGAACTCCGCAACAACGTCATAACGCTATTACAAGACAACGTCCAAACGAAAGAGGAGAATCCGAAAGTCCAACCCTTCGTCCCTGCTTGTGCTCGTGGTGAACGGACGCGCTTCTTCCTGAAAGTACAAGACGGCTGCAACTACTTCTGCACCTACTGCACCATCCCCTTTGCAAGAGGAAGGAGCAGGAATGGCAGCATCGCCTCACTCGTCAAGCAGGCTGAAGAGGCTGCTCAGCAAGGTGGCAAGGAGATTGTGCTGACCGGCGTCAACATCGGCGACTTCGGCAAGACGACAGGAGAGAGCTTCCTCGACCTGCTGAAAGCACTCGACAAGGTGGAAGGCATCCAGCGCTATCGCATCAGCAGCATAGAGCCCAACCTGCTCACAGAAGACATCATCCGCTTCTGCAGCCAGAGCCGAGCCTTCATGCCGCACTTCCACATCCCCCTCCAAAGTGGCAGCGACGAAGTGCTCAAACTGATGCATCGCCGCTACGACACAAAGTTCTTCGCTCAGAAGATAGAAGAGGTCAGGAAGTACATCCCAGATGCCTTCATCGGTGTGGATGTCATCGTGGGTATGCGAGGCGAGACAGACGAGCTGTTCGCTCAGGCTCGCGAGTTCATGCAAGCATTGCCAGTCAGTCAGTACCATGTATTCAGCTACAGCGAACGACCTGGCACAAAGGCTCTGCAGATTCCAGGCATCGTCACACCTCAGCAGAAACACGAACGCAGTCAGCAAATTCTGTCAATCAGCGACGACAAACTGCGCACATACTATAATAAATATAAAGGTCAGACGCGACCAGTCCTGCTGGAACACAGCATAAAGGGCGGCGTGATGCATGGCTTCACAGACAACTACATCCGCGTCGAAGTGCAGGCAAAAGGGCTCGACAACACCATCGTCCCTGTTCAGTTGGGTGAATGGAACGAGAAGGGAGACGCACTGATTGGGAAACTCAAGAAGAGTTAGGAGTTAAGAGTTAAGAGTTAAGAGTTAAGAGTTAAGAATTAGCATGAGTTTGAGCATCATCATATTGAATTGGAATGGTGAAGAGATGCTGCGTCGTTTCTTGCCTTCAGTCATCGAGCACTCGCCCGAAGCTGAGATCGTTGTGGCAGACAATGGCAGCACCGATGGCTCGCTCAAACTGATGGCCGAGCAGTTCCCCAACATCCGCACTATCATATTCGACCATAATTACGGCTTTGCCGAAGGCTACAACAAAGCCATCGCCGAAGTGGATAGCGAACTCTGTCTCTTGCTCAACAGCGATGTCAGGGTTGAGGCAGGCTGGCTGAAGCCCATGCTCGATTACATGGAACAGAACCCCGGTATCGCAGCCTGTCAACCCAAGATTCGATGCGAATGGGCTCCAGAGATGCTGGAATATGCAGGAGCTTGTGGTGGCTACATTGGTCGGCTGGGATTCCCGTTCTGTCGAGGCCGCATCCTTGGCACAGTAGAACGCGACGAAGGACAGTACGACACCATAGCCTCTGTGGCTTGGGCAACAGGAGCAGCCTTGCTCATCCGTCGCAATGTCTATATCGAGGCTGGCGGACTGGATGGCCGTTTCTTTGCCCATCAAGAAGAGATTGACCTGTGCTGGCGACTCAGAAGTCGTGGTTACGGCATAGTCTGCATTCCCGAAAGCGTCGTCTATCACGTTGGTGGCGGCACACTTCCTAAAGAGAGTCCACGAAAGGCTTACCTCAACTTCCGCAATAACCTGCTTCTCCTCTACAAGAATATGCCAAAGGAGAGGTTCAGTTGCGTCATGTTTTGGCGTCGTTTGCTTGATGCCGCAGCAGCACTGCACTTCCTTGTAGGCGGGCATTGGGCTGCTTGCAAGGCTGTACTGAAAGCACATCTCGACTTCCGTCGCATACAAAAGGACTTCAAGGAAGACCGAGACAAGAATCAGGCTGCAACCGTGGTGCCATACAACGAGATACTCTCGCCCATAAACCTTCTTTGGGAATACTATGTCAAACGACACCATACATTTAAAGATTTAGGATTGTAGATAATAAGACCATATGAGAATAAGAACTTTATTCCTTCTAATGCTCTTCGCTGGAACAGTCTCAGCCCAACAGGCTTGGACGTTGCAGGACTGCTTGGATTATGCGCTGCAGCACAACATTCAAGTGCAGAAGAACCGCATCAGCGAAGAGCGAGGCGAGGTAAGTCTCTGGCAAGACAAGGGAGCCCTCTTCCCCAGCCTCAGCTTCAGCACAAACCATGGCGTGGGCTATCGTCCCTTTACTCAGGTAATGGCTGTAGTGCAAGGCGACCAAGTGACAAGTACCAGAAGCAATGTGACCTATCAGGGCACTTACGGACTCAATGCCAATGTCACCCTTTGGAATGGTGGCGTCAACTACAAGAACATCAAGGAACAGGAACTGCAGAACCGCATCTCTGCCCTTACCACAGAGCAGAGCGAGCTCACCATTCAGGAACAGATAGCCCAGCTCTATGTACAAATCATGTACACGAAGGAAGCCAAACGCGTCAATGAGTTGTTGCTCTCCACCGCTCAAAGCCAATATGACAGAGGTGTGGAGATGATGAATCAGGGACAGATGGCAAGGGCAGATGTCGTGCAACTTGAGGCACAACTCAGCAGCGCCCAATACTCTGTGGTCAACACAGAGACACAGCTTGCCAACTACAAGCGTCAACTCAAGGCTCTCCTTGAACTCGACCTCAACACACCTTTCGATGTGTCGGGCAACATCCCAACTGATGAACAAGTGCTGGCTCTCGTTCCAAGCGCTCAAGAAGCATACGCAAAAGCACTTGAGACGAGACCCGAGATAAAGAGTGCCGAGTTGAGCATCGAAGCAGCCGACATGCAACTTGACATCGCAAAGCGTGGCTTCTACCCTACCATCGGTGCAAGTGCAAGTCTGGGAAGCAATCACTCGACTGGTAGCAATAATGGCTGGGGCGAGCAAATGAAGACGAACCTCAACATGAGTGCTGGCCTCAACTTCAGCGTGCCCATCTTCGACAATCGTCGCAACATGTCGAATGTCAAGACGGCAAAGCTGCAACAACTCTCCTCGAAGCTCGACTTGCAGGACAAGAAGAACACGCTCTCCAGCACTATCGAGCAGTACTGGCTCAATGCCAACAGTGGTCAGCAGAACTACATTGCCGCTAAGAGTCGCGTCAAGAGTCAGGAAGCAAGCTACGAGTTGCTCAACGAACAATTCCAGAACGGCTTGAAGAACACGGTTGATGTGCTGCAAGGTCGCGACAATGTCATCAGCGCAGAACAAGACATGTTGCAAAGCAAGTACATGGCTCTGCTCAACATACAGCTCCTAAAGTTCTATACAGGAGAGAAGATTGAACTCTAAAACGCTATACATTATTATATATTATATAAGATGAGACATCACACATTCATCAAGGCTGCGATGCTGATACTGGCAGTAAGCATCGTGAGCAGCTGCAAAAAGAAGGTCGAATTCACTTATACTGAGGTCGAGGCTACTGTGCAGGATGTCATGACAAGCGTGACAGCAACCGGTACCATCGAACCCGTAACGAGTGTCGATGTCGGCACACAGGTCAGCGGTATCGTAAGCAAGCTCTATGTTGACTACAACAGCGTGGTCAAGGCTGGACAAATCATTGCCGAGCTGGACCGCACGAACCTCATCAGCGAGCTGAGCAGTGCACAGGCTAACCTGAAGAGTGCCCAAAGCGACCTCGATTATCAGAAGACCAACTACGAGCGTTTCAAGGCTCTCCATGACAAAGGCCTCATCTCTGCCAACGACTATGAGCAGGCTCGCCTCTCATACATCAAAGCTCAGCAGACTGTAACGCATCAGAAAGAGAGTGTCAAGAAGGCTCAGACCAACCTGGGTTATGCCACAATCACCAGCCCCATTGATGGCGTCGTGCTGAAGAAGGAGGTGGAAGAAGGGCAGACTGTTGCTTCGAGCTTCAACACGCCAACGCTCTTCACGATTGCCAAGGACTTGACCGACATGCGCGTCATCGCTGATGTGGACGAGGCAGACATAGGCGAAGTGAAGGAAGGACAGCGTGTCAGCTTCACAGTCGATGCTTTCCCCAACGATACGTTCGAAGGTGCTGTGACTCAGGTTCGTCAGCAACCCACGACAGAGAGCAATGTTGTGACCTACGAAGTGGTCATCAGCGCACCTAATCAGGACCTTAAGCTCAAGCCAGGTCTTACAGCAAACGTCAACATCTACACACTCGAGATGCCTGGCGTGCTTGCCATTCCCACCAAGGCTCTCCGCTTCAAGCCAAGTGAGGCAATGCTCAACGAAGGCGAGACAATTACGGACGTGGAGAGTCCTCTGAAGGTGTGGACAAAGGAAGGCCCCAACCTCAAAGCCATCGCTATACAGACTGGTGTCACGAACGGCACGCTGACTCAAGTGACGAGCGGTTTGACGGCAGGCACAAAGATCATCATCGACGTGCAGAGCAGCGAGCTCGAAGAAGAGGCACAGCAGCAGAGCAACCCCTTCATGCCTAAACCAAGGAACAGGAACAACGAGAAAGACAAGAAGAAATAAATCGTGGTTAGAGGTCGGTGGTTAGTGGTTAGAGAACACCTTTTGTTCCTAATCTGCCACCCAAACAATCCTCTAACCTCTAACCTCTAACCCCTAACCCCTGAACTATGAACTCTAAAAAGGTAGTCATCGAGCTGCAAGACGTGCGTCGCGAGTTCCATGTTGGCAGCGAAGTGGTGAAGGCGCTCCGAGGTGTCAGCTTCAAGATACACGAGGGCGAGTTCGTCACCATCATGGGCACTTCTGGCTCTGGCAAGAGCACGTTGCTCAACCAACTTGGCTGCCTCGACACACCTACCAGCGGTGAGTACATTCTGGACGGCGTTCCTGTCCGCAAGATGCGTCGCAGCGAAAGAGCAGTCCTCCGCAATCGTAAGATAGGATTCATCTTCCAGAACTACAACTTGCTTGCCAAGACGACCGCAGTAGAAAACGTGGAGTTGCCCTTGATGTACAACAAGACATACAACGCACGACAGCGCAGAGAAGCAGCCATCAAGGCTTTGCAGGCTGTGGGGCTGGGCGACCGACTCGACCACAAGAGCAATCAGATGTCTGGCGGACAGATGCAGCGCGTCGCCATCGCAAGAGCGTTGGTCAACAACCCAGCCGTCATCCTGGCCGACGAAGCGACAGGTAACCTCGACACACACACCTCGTTCGAGATTCTCTGCCTCTTCCAAGAGTTGCACAGGCAAGGTCGCACCATCATCTTCGTCACTCACAACCCCGAAATAGCACAATACAGCAGCCGCAACATCATGCTTCGCGACGGCAAGATATGCGACGACAAAGAGAACACAAACATCCTCGATGCCCGAGATGCACTGGCAGCATTGCCAAAAACGAACGATGACTAACCCAACATAACACAGCAAGTTGATTGCATGTACATGTATATGCAATTGCACATACATGTAGTTGCAATTGCATATACATGTAGTTGCAAAGAATTTGGCACGTTAAACGACAAAACCCAAAACGAGAAATGAGCATAACCAACCTATTGAAAGTGGCCATGACTGCCATCATGAGCAACAAGTTCCGCTCCTTCCTGAGCATGCTTGGCATCATCATCGGTGTGGCGGCAGTCATCATCATGATGGCTATCGGACAGGGCTCGAAGCAAAGCATCCGCGCAGACCTGAGCAAGATGGGCACCAACCTGCTCACCATAAGACCTGGCGGAGAGATGCGAGGCGGTGTCCGTCTCGACCCTTCTGCTATGCAAACGCTCAAACAGGCTGACTACGAGAGCATCCTCAACGAGGCGACCCTCGTCACGCACGTCAGCCCAGAAGTGACCAGCGGCGGACAAGTCATCTATGGCTCCAAGAATACCAACAGCACGATGTACGGCGAAAGCCCCGACTACATGACCATCAAGCTCTGGGACATCAAGAGTGGCGACTGCTTTACGGAAGAAGACGTGCTGAAGAGCGCCAAGGTGTGTGTCGTAGGTACCACCATCGTGAAGGAACTCTTCGGCAGCGAGGATGCCGATTGCGTCGGCAAGGTCGTTCGCTTCAAAAGCATTCCGTTCCGCATCGTGGGCGTCCTGAAGTCCAAAGGCTACAATAATTGGGGCATGGATCAGGACAACGTGATGATTGCTCCCTACACGACCGTGATGAAACGCATCGCGGCACAGACCTTCTTCAGCAGCATCGTGATGAGCGCTCTGACAGAAGAACTGAGCGACAAGGCCATCGAGGAAGTGACACAGATACTGCGTAGGAACCACAAGCTAAAGGATGATGCAGAAGATGACTTCACGATTCGTTCGCAAGCAGAATGGATGGAAACGATGTCCACGACGATGGATACCATCACACTCATCTTGGTTGTTGCGGCAGCATTCTCGCTCTTGGTGGCTGGCATAGGCATCATGAACATCATGCTCGTCAGCGTGACCGAACGAACTAAGGAAATCGGATTGCGCATGAGTGTAGGCGCAAGAGGCATAGACATCATGAGTCAGTTCCTCATCGAGAGTGTGATGATATCGCTTACGGGAGCCTTCCTTGGCGTAGCCCTCGGGTATGGAGGCAGTTGGCTGGCAAGCAATGTGCTGATGATGCCCAGCAGCGTGCCCTTCTGGAGCGTGGGTCTGAGCTTCTGCATCTGTGCCTTCATCGGCATCTTCTTTGGCTACGTTCCTGCCCGAAAAGCAGCGCTCATGGACCCCATCGAAGCAATAAGATACGAATAAAACCATATAATTATGAAAAAGAACATTCTATTTGCAGCACTTCTTTGCTTGCCACTTATCCTGATGGCACACAAGGACGACAAGAACCCCAAGTATCTGCTTGGAGCTGTGCCTGAGGTGGACGGCGTCGTAACCTTCCAAAAGAACTTCAGCGTTACTGATAAGAACGAGCAGCAGATCTATGATGTCATGCTCGCATACATCAAGAACTCCCTTATTGGCAACGCCATCCAGTTCCCTAAGTCCGAGTACACACGCATCATCTCAGAGGAAAAGGAGAACAGCACCATCGTGGCTCGCGTTGACGAGTACATGACCTTCCACAAGATGTTCTTCAGTCTGGACCGCACTCGCTTCCGCTATCTGCTGTCGGCCAGCGTTAAGGGACAGAAGGTAAGCCTCATTATCACGCAGATTTCCTATTATTATAACGAGGATATGGATGGCAAGAACGGCGTCCACTACAGAGCTGAAGAGTGGATTACGGACAAAGCTGCCGTCAACAAGAAAGGCACAAAACTCTATCCTCGCAGCGGCAAGTTCCGTCGTTTAACTGTTGACCGCACTCAGGAAATCTTCGAAGGCTTCATGGATGCCCTCTCCACAATGGAGGTCGAAGAACAGGTCATCACGAAGAAGAGAAAGGGAATTGTTGAAGAATAAAACGTCAAACTATGAACTATAAAGCGCTCATCCTTGCCCTTTCGTTGGGCTGCATCGTCACGACGGCTGATGCCAAGAAGAAAAAGACCAGTGGCAATCCCATCTTTCAGGGTTGGTATGCCGACCCCGAAGGTGCTGTCCTCGACGGGAAGTACTGGGTGTTCCCCACATTTAGTGCTCCCTACGACGAGCAGTTGCACTTCGATGCTTTCTCGAGCAAAGACCTCGTGAATTGGACGAAGCACGAGAATGTCATCACAAAGGCTGATATTCCTTGGCTTCGTAGAGCGCTTTGGGCGCCCTCCATCATCGAAGCGAACAATAAGTTCTACCTTTTCTTCGGCGGCAACGACGTGCATGAAGGCGAAGTTGGCGGCATCGGCGTGGCCGTAAGCGACCGTCCCGAAGGCCCCTACAAGGATGCGCTCGGCAAGCCGCTCATCAATGAAATCGTGAACGGAGCACAGCCAATCGACCAATTCGTCTTCCGTGATGACGACGGACAGTACTATATGTTCTACGGAGGCTGGCGTCATTGTAACGTCTGCAAACTGAGTCCCGACCTGCTTTCCATCGTTCCTTGGGAAGACGGACAGAAGTTCCACGAGATAACTCCCAGCAAGGAATACGTCGAGGGACCCTTCATGTTGAAACGAAACGGCAAGTACTATTTCATGTGGAGCCAAGGTGGTTGGACAGGCCCCGACTATTGCGTGGCTTACGCAATCAGCGACAGTCCCTTCGGACCCTTTACGCTCAAGGGAAAGATTCTGCAGAGAGACGAGAGTATCGCTCGTGGCGCAGGTCATCATAGCGTAATAAAAGTACCAGGAAAGGACGAGTACTACATCATCTACCACCGTCGTCCGCTCGAGGAACGCGATGGGAATCACCGCGTTACCTGCATCGACAAGCTCGTCTTCAACGAGGACGGAACCATCCAACCCGTGAAGATGACGTTCGAGGGCGTCGGGAAAAACAAAATCAGGAAGCGATAGAAACGCAGAATGGCAAAAGCAATGTGCTGAAGGATTTGAAGACTTTCATGGAAAGCCACTTTAAGTCCGAAGAGGATGCTGATGCTAACTCGCTTTATAGCCAAGTTCTTCGCAAGTTGAAGGAGATGGATGATAAACTGGCAAACTATTATACTAATTTCTTTTGACCTATAGCTCTTTTTCAGTCCCGCAATGCTACAAAATAGATATTCTATGATCTGTAAAGAAGATTGTTTATATCCAACATGCCCATTTTATTCAAAGTGGGCAATAGATAATCGCACCTTTCAACACAGAGAAGATTACGACGAATGGGTTGTAGATGCATATCGAAAATTAAATTCTTAAGATGCGTTACATTTATCTTTATAATGAGTTGAAATTATCAAGTCCATTACAGGTCGGAGTAGTTGAACTATGGAGCAAAGTGTCATTGCAAAAATATATAAACAAAGCATTGTTAGTTCCTGGATATGGTTGGGTTCCCTGTTCAAAGGCTTTAGTTGAAAATTTTACCAATGACCCTAAACATTTAGTTCTTGTTCTCTCAGAAGAAGACGACCTAAACAAACCTGTAACATCTGATATATGGGTGGCGCGTACAGGACTAATTAGGTCTTTAGGAGTTGGAAAATATCAAGAAAGGCATCAGAGTGCAGAGGACAGGACTAAAGATGTTAAATTGAGTCCTAACGTGAAGGTATATAATCATATGAGTGCAAGGGCACTTGTTATTAGTGAAAATGCCGTTTTGGAGTTTTTGGAAAGTCCGAAGAAAAATAAAAATGGGACTATTGTGCAAGAAATATCATTCGTTTGCGGAACAAAACAAGGCTATGTCAGCCCTGCTGCCAAATCTATAGTACAAACGGGAACAATCGATGATTTTCAATATGTGGAAGTTAGTCTTGACGGGAAAAAGCCTATACCCTGTATATTAATAAATCACAAGAAAAAATAATGTAAAGAAACAAATAATATGAAATACTCTATCGCAACAGGAATTCAGAAATTGAGCATGCCGTTATTGAATGTAAAGATTGCCAACTTGAAACTTACATTTCTCATAGATACAGGGGCAACACATAATGTGATAGCAAGTTTTGTCTATGAACAAATGAAGGATGCATTTGTTTTATTGAATGATAAAAACAAAATAATGGGGGTTGAAGGTAACTCCAAAGAAACTCCTATAGTTGAAGCACTCGTTATTATTGCAGGAACTAGTATGCGAACTAAATTTAGTGTCGTAAATATGAATGACACCATTATTCAATTACAGGATGAAACCGGGCTACAACTACATGGTCTTCTAGGTATCCCATTTCTAATGGATAACAACTGCATTTTGAATTTTAGCAACCAAGAGATAACGATAGGAGAATGACAATGACTACATTAGATTCGATTCTTTCAAACTGTCAAATATTCTAATTAATAGAATCACTACATTAACCCTTAAAACAACTTATACAAATATGAACCAAGAATTTGCTGACATTTACGAAAACTTACAACTGACGATTAGTCAGAATATAGCCTTTGAAGGTTCTGAAGATGATCTGTGTATCGAAGATGCATCTTTTATCATGAATGTCCTTAACCAAATAGAAATAGAGCAAGGCTATGTGTTGGGACTTTATCCCCATGGATATAGTTTAGGGACAATTGAAAGCAATTATGAAAACTACTACACAATGCCATACATTCATAAAAAGAATGCCACAAAATACTTCTCTCCAGAGCTAAAAACAACTCAACCTCCTAAGAAGACTTGGCTCCAAAGATTGCATTTGGCAAAATGTGAACCATGGAAAAAGGAGTATTATTCTTCAGAGGAGTATTCTCCTGACATGCTAATTCCTGAACTCTTAATAGATGTATTGGCCAAAAGTGTGCCTTCTCCTCTGGAGTATGTTAGATTAAATCGTGAAGAAGAAGCTATTTGGGAAGTGTTCTTGCTTGATAAACTAAAACATTTTCTACCAACCTTCAATCATGGGAACTATATCCGCAAAAATTTGATATGTGTGCCTTCCGACATAGATCGATTGCCTAATTATGTTAAGGATTATATCGCTTACTGTTGTCGCTCACATGATGTCGAGAAGATATTCCCGAAAATCGAATTTTCTAAAGATGAAATTATGGTTAAATGTTGTTATTTCAATCAGCAGGAAGGACTGATTATGTGGAAAACTTCTTATCGTTGGATAGATATGGGAGGAGGAACTGGAAAAGTTGAAAGTCTTTTGTTACCATTTGGCTGTGAGGATGTTCTTGTTCCTGTAAAAGAAATTATAAGATATTGAAGAAGATTTTCCGCCTAAGATATATAGAATCATCCTTACGGACAAACTTGCTTCTCCACGTTTGAAAGCATTGAATGATGAGAGCACTTGAATTATTGTACGATGCTATAGAAAAGCATTCATATAAAAGGATTAAATTCCAACTTGGTAAAGGGTAATAATTCACAGGAAGGCAAATGTCTTCTAAACTTGTCATTTTTAAAAATCAAGATGCAAAAGGGAATAGTACAACCCTTCTATTTGTAGCAAGAAATAACAAGTTTTTCTTTGTCCCAATTGCAGATATATATATTGATGCCAATAAAAGGGAATTGGTGATGCCTAAAAATAGAGCCATTATGATTGCTCATGAGTTAAGTAGAGACCTTATCCCTTCTGTAAAATATAAGGGTTGCTATGTACTTGCGCCAGATTCAGACTTTCAAATTGTATTCAAAGAGGTTGAGACACCACAAGGAGAAAGGGCTTGGTGTTTGGTTTATGATGAGATAACTCTTCATCTCTATTCATGGTATGTAGAATATGCGGGAGCAGACGAATGGCAAGAAGATTATCTCTCAACTCATCAAATAAATCATCGCAAAAAAAATAGAAGCAAGAAAAGAACGACATCAGAATGAAGAATTACATAGGATGGCTCAGGAGTTGAATGATGAATTGTTTGAAGAAGCCGGATACGACTTCATGGATTAACCGCAACACTTCGACTGACAAATCTGTGTGCCAACCTGTCAAGCGAAGGACTGGACATTGAAGAGTTCACCACGGAGGATACCCACAAGACAGTTTGGGTGATTCATGTTCCAAAATATTACTGTCCGCTAAAAGTCCAATGAACACAAAGTATCGTCCGCAATGCCGATAAACAGACGTTGCTTTTTTGAAAAGTAAGCCCCCTTTGTCGAAAAGGCACGGTTCGTCAGGTGGCGGATATGCCGCTTTAAGTATTCTGAGTTCAGTCATTCTCCGGCTGTCTGAGAATAGTTCGTCCCTATAGGTAGCATACAATAGTTATAGATACATCGTGCTTTTAGATGTTACAACCAAATTCCCTCCCATGTTATTCTCCATGGCCTTCTGGAATATCGGGAAATACCATGACAATCATCTTCCTGCTAAATTTTCTTCGAGCAAAATTTTCTGTTCCGAAAAAGGTTAGTACAAAGATGAAAAAACGCGTAAAAAACCGTTGCCTCATGTGCAAGTACCCTAAAAATGACGTACTGGCAAATGTGTGGAAATTCAGAAAGATATAGACAAAAGATGGTTGTTTGCAGCGGGATGTCCCGAAAGACAAATTTCAACTATTAGCGGACGCCAATAATTTTTTTCTTTCCTTTTGCATATAAAGGAAGGAAAACTTTGTTATCTCGGATAATCTTTGTACTTTTGCACCACTCTGAAAACAACGACAATGACACGCAAACAACTTTATCGCGAGGTTGCAGCTTACTTCAAAGAGGCTATGCCAAACGCAAAGACGGAGTTGCACTACGACAATCCCTTCCAGTTGCTCGTGGCCGTCATCCTCAGTGCACAATGTACTGACAAACGCATCAATCAGGTCACACCCCGCCTCTTCGAGGACTATCCCTGTGCCGAAGCGATGGCTTTGGCGAGTCCAGAAGTCATCTACGACTACATCCGGAGCGTCTCCTACCCTAACAACAAGGCCAAGCATCTGGTCGAAATGGCTCGAATGCTTTGGGAAAAGTATGGCGGAGAAGTGCCTCAAGACCTGAAGCAACTGACTGAACTTCCGGGAGTTGGCCGCAAGACTGCAAACGTTGTGCTAAGTGTTGTTTGGGGCGAGGCACGCATGGCAGTCGATACCCACGTCTTTCGCGTCAGCCATCGACTCGGACTTGTGCCCGATTCATGCAAGACTCCGCTCTCTGTCGAGCAGATGCTCACCAAATATTTCACTGAAGAAGAGATTCCCGATGCACATCATTGGCTCATCCTTCACGGCCGATATACCTGCACAGCCTTGCGTCCGAAGTGCGACAAATGCGGTCTCATCCACCTCTGCAAAACGTATCGAGGGAATATTCGGAGTTAAAACTTGCACATTTCGAAGAAATGTCGTACCTTTGCCGGGCAATTAAGTATCATCAACATAACATTAACATTATGACTATTTCTGAGTACAACTTTGCCGGTAAAAAGGCAATCGTGCGCGTTGACTTCAACGTGCCCTTGAATGAGAATGGTGAGATTACGGACGATACCCGCATTCGCGGCGCCCTCCCCACCCTGAAAAAAATTATTGCAGACGGTGGCGCAGCCATCATTATGAGTCACATGGGTAAGCCCAAAGGCAAGGTAAATCCCAAACTTTCCTTGGGCCAGATTCGTGGTGCCGTGGAGAAAGCCCTCGGTTGTCCCGTTTCTTTTGCTCCCGATTGCGCTAAGGCTCAGGACGCAGCCAAGGCTCTGAAGATGGGCGAGGCTCTCATGCTCGAGAACCTCCGCTATTATCCCGAAGAGGAAGGCAAGCCCGTCGGCATCGATAAGGAAGATCCCGCTTACGAAGAAGCCAAGAAGGCCATGAAGGCAAGCCAGAAGGAATTTGCCAAGACACTTGCCAGCTATGCTGACTGCTACGTGATGGATGCCTTCGGTACGGCTCACAGAAAGCACGCTTCGACTGCCGTCATCGCTGACTACTTCGATGCAGACAACAAGATGCTCGGTTTCCTGATGGAAAAGGAGGTACAGGCTGTTGACAATGTTCTCTCGAACATCAAGCGTCCCTTCGTAGCCATCATGGGTGGCTCAAAGGTGAGCAGCAAGATTGGCATCATTCAGAACTTGCTCGGCAAGGTAGATAAGCTCATCCTTTGTGGCGGTATGACCTACACATTCTCCAAGGCTCACGGTGGCGAGATTGGTGACTCGATTGTCGAACTCGACAAGCTCGACGTTGCTCTCGACGTGGAAAAGACAGCAAAGGAGAACGGTGTGGAACTCGTGCTCGGCGTGGACAGCGTTTGCTGCACCGGTTATGATTTCGGCACATTCAGTGTGAAGCCAGGTGCTCAGATTAAGGTATTCCCCAGCAACGCCATTGAGGCAGGTTGGGATGGACTGGATGCAGGTCCAGAAAGTCGCAAGAAGTTTGCTGAAGCCATCAAGGGTGCAAAGACCATCCTTTGGAATGGTCCTGCTGGATGCTTTGAGTGCGAAGACTTCACAGCCGGCTCTCGTGCAGTAGGTGAGGCAGTTGCTCAGGCAACAGCAGAAGGTGCCTTCTCCCTGATTGGCGGTGGTGACAGCGTAGCTTGCTGCACCAAGTTTGGTCTGACAGACAAGGTCAGCTACATCTCTACCGGTGGTGGCGCTCTGCTCGAGGCTATCGAAGGTAAGGTTCTTCCTGGTGTAGCTGCCATCAAAGGCTAAGATTTGAAACAAATTCTACTGGCAATCATAGCCACAATCATGCTGGCCTCCTGCTCTCACAGACAGGAGGCCACGCAATTTGATGCAGACAGTACGGGCATCGACACTACCCTCTTGTGCGTTGCCGTCATGCCTGCCATAAATTGTTTGCCAGTCTATTATGCGGAAAGAACTGGCCTCGCCGATAGTCTTGGCTTGGAGATGGAGATTCTTCGATACAAGGCACAGATGGACATCGACACAGCTATTATCAACGGATATGCAGACATCGCTTTCACAGACCTGATTCGTTGCGCAAAGCTTGGCAAGCAGGGTGTCACGATTACACCTTTCGTGAGCCTTGACGAACCGCTTTCCCTCATCTCACTTAAGACGAAACGTGTGAAGCAGGTCAACCAGATGAAGGAGCAAATGATTGCCATCAGTCGCCTTTCCGCCACAGATTATTGGTGCGACCGAGTGCTCGACGAGACGCATACAAGCTACGACGAGATCTATCGTCCGCAAATAAATGACGTTCAACTCCGTGCCGACATGCTTCGTTTGGGCCTCATCGATGCCGCTATAATGGGGGAACCTTATGCCACTTGGATGACGATGTTGGGGCACAAACGACTCTTCCAATCGACGGACAAGCAGCCTCGGCTCTACGCTTGGGCAGCCAGAAATTCAGCAACAAAACATCAGCAAAGATTGTTCCGCACGCTTCTGGACGAAGCCACCCAGCGCATGAGCAGAGCAAGTGAAGCAGATCTGCTGCGAGACATCCTGAAGCAGGACTTCGGAATGCCTGCCGAAGCAGTCGATTCTCTTGAACTACAGCCCGTCAAACCGCTTTCAAACGTTCGCCAAAGCGACGCCGAAGAAGCCGAGAACTGGCTTAAGAATAAAAGTATTATTAAGAGAGTGAAACGATAAGAAACGCGACCATTTTTCTTGTCCTCCACATCTATACATTTCTTATTTTATTATGATAGACGCCAAGACACTTCGTCTCGTCACGCAAAACGGGCTTCAAGGGTTCGCCCAAGGTTGCATCTTGGACGGCATTGCTGCTCTTCGCACGCTCCTTCCCTATTGTGCTGCGGAGACAATCCTCTGTGCCGAAGCCGAAAGTCTTGAGAAGAACTATCATTACATGCTTTCGTTTCTGCGTGGCGGAGGCAGCGACGAGAAGCGAAACGACGTGCAGGCAAAGATTCAGAGACAAGGTGTAGCACTCTTGGAGCAAGCCAACAGAGCCATTCGAATCAGCCTTGGCGGCGACCTTTACTGCAATGCCTTGAGTCGATTGAATGAGACTTATGGCGCACAAAACGTGCTCCTCGACAAGTGGAACAGCATCCTCACGCCCGAAGAGACCAATGATGTGCAGGACGACCTCTTTGACCTCCTTTGGACTTCACCTTTGTGGACGGCCGAGGACACTGCTTTCTGGTACGACTTCCTCATGCGGCAACGGGAGATGGTGCAGCAACATCTCGAGGGAGCAATCTTCCTTTCCTTGTGGGAACACTATGATGCCGAGAAGATGCAGCTACTTAATCTTCTGGCAGAAAGCGAGTGCCAACGCACACACATTCAGGCCGCCAGCCACCTCTTGCTGTTGAGGATTCGCCACAAAGATGTGGTTCCCCTGATGCCCTCACTACCCAAAAGTCTCCTTTCCCGCAAAGGGAAGAAGCAGGTCGTTCAGGTGCAATACGAATACCTGCTGATGCTCATCTCCGAAAAGGACTTGGAGAAGGAAGTGAGAGAGGCGGAATCCGTCACGAAAGAACTGCTCTCGGGCAAAGAGGCAGTGAATGCCGACAACATCAAGAACATTATTTCCCTGCGCGGACGATACCTGAGGAACCGCCTCCAGCGCGGCCTCGACATCAATCTCTCCAAGATACCCTTGCTCCATAACTGCAAGTATTTGCGGCGAGAGGCACATTGGTTCATGCCTTTCGACAAGACGCATCCCCTCTTCCAATCGGTCATGATAGACGAGAAAGGCAACGAGAAGCGTCATCTCTCCACTATGGTCGATTTTATTCTGGATTGCGATATTGACAAGATGGCGACCCTCTACCTCGTCAGCCACGACAATGACTTCTCGAGAGCCATCAAGCAATTGGACGAACAGGAACTGCCCAACATGGAGAATGCCGTGATACCCGAGTACACGTTCCGTTTCGTCATGCAAGACCTCTTCCGCTTCTTCGGACATTCTCCCCTGCATTCCCAACTCATCAACCCTTTCCGAGACAACGTCACGCTGTTCGACTTCCCAGAGATTGCCGCGTTGTTCACCATCGAAGATACCGTCAACTGCTGCAAATTGCTCTTCGAAATTGGTCGATACAAGCAGACGATAGCCATCCTCGATGATGCCATCAATCGTTTGGGAGCCAGCGCTGAGGCTTTGCTTCTCAAGGGACAAGTGCTGAAAGAACTGAAGAAATATACCGAAGCCATCAGTTGCGGGCGAAGTGCAGAAATGCTGGAGCCGGAAAACGACGACATCCTTCGCTTCCTCATCGAGTGCTACGCCTGGTTGGGACGCCACGAAGAAGAGCTCGAATACCTGCAGAAACTCTCCGAAGTCATGCCCGAGAACAAGTCGCTCCCCCGACTTATCGCAACCGCAATAGATAAAGTGGGACGACGCGAGGAAGCCCTCGCCCTCTTCTTCAAGCTTGATTATGAGGCCTCAGAGGACGACAAGGACTACGAAAATCTTGTCTCCTCCATTGCCAACACAGCGTTGGCCCTCGACAAACTCGATATTGCAGAGCGTTACACGAAGAAAGAACTGGACCTCAGCAACAGCAAGAAATGGGAGGCTCACCTCAGATTGGGACACATCCGGCTGCTCCAAAACGACTGGAAAAGCGCAATTGACAGCTACGAACAATTCGTCAACAACTTCGTCGAGCAACTTGTACCCGATGCAACCATCGCGATTGCCAAGCTCCGCGACAGTTGGGAAATGCTCATTCAGAAAGGCATCAAGGAGGAAGACCTCCTGCTCATCCACGACATCCTGCAGGCCTCTACAGACGCCACTTCCAAGCCCGATTCTTCACAACCCACAAAAGGGTAGAAAACTCGGCACGTCGTCTTTGCGAACTTAGCACGTTATCTTTGCGAACTTAACACGTTATCTTTGCAAGGTTAACACGTGTACCTTTCAGAATAGGTTAACCTCTTTGAATGGATAGGTTAGCGAGATTATCGAGGGCAAAGCATTAAAATATCTTAAATATTTTATTAAAATAAGACATTTAGGACAATTCTGTGTGCCATTTGGGTTACCCTATTGCTCTCGATTTCATATTTTTTTCGTACCTTTGCCGCGCAAAATTAACAAAAATAACCAATCAAGACTACATATTCTATGAGAAAAACATCAACTCTTATCATGACTTTGTCATTGATAACCATGGCTTTTCTGTCTTCTTGCAGCGGCAACAAGACTCAACAACAGATGCCAAGCGCCAACTTTAAGACGATGACCGTCCAGACGCAGGAGGTGACCATGACCACGAACTACAGCGCGACTATTCGCGGCCGTCAGGACATCGAGGTCTATCCGCAAGTGGCCGGCACCCTGCAAAGGCTGTGCGTTACGGAAGGTCAGAAGGTTGCGAAGGGTCAGACGCTCTTCATCATCGACCAAGTTCCCTATCAGGCTGCCTTGAACACGGCTTTGGCTTCGCAGCAGGCTGCCAATGCAAGCCTCGCTACTGCCCAGCTGAACTACGACAGTAAAAAGCAACTCTTCGACGATGGCATCATCAGCGATGTTGAACTGCAAACGGCTCAGAACACACTTCTCAGCGCCAAAGCACAGGTTGCTCAAGCAAACGCTCAGGTTGTCAACGCTCGTAATAGCCTCAGCTACACAGTTGTGAAGAGTCCCGCAAATGGCGTTGTAGGCACACTTCCCTACCGTCAGGGCGCCTTGGTGAGCAGCGCTATGCCCCAACCTCTAACGACTGTCAGCGACAACAACCAGATGTATGTCTATTTCTCGATTGCCGAAGGTCAGCTCCTCAACATGACTCGCGAGAGCGGAAGTGCTGAAGCGGCTATCGGAGCAATGCCCGACGTGAAGCTCCTGCTCGTGGATGGAAGCGAATATCCCTACAAGGGAAAAGTGGAGAGCGTGAGTGGCGTGGTTGACCGCAGCACTGGAACTGTTCAGGTTCGTGCCGTCTTCAACAACCCCGAGAAGCTCCTGCACAGCGGAAGCACCGGCACTGTCGTTATTCCCACAACTTACAAGGACAAGATTGTCGTGCCCGTAACCGCAACGGTTCAAATGCAGGACAAGTTCAAGGTCTATCTCGTGGATAAGGACAACATTGCTCACGAGCAACTTGTCACCACAGAGCCTCTCTCGAATGGAAAGGAATATGTGATTAAGGACGGCTTGAAGGTGGGCGACGTCATCGTGGCAGAAGGCGCTGGCATGCTGAAAGACGGACAAGACATAAAGCCTAATAAGGATTAGGGATTAAGGATTAGAGATCAAAGTTATGAAAGGTAACATCTTTATAAAGCGACCCGTAATGGCCATTTCGATAGCCATTATGATTCTTTTGGTCGGCGCCATATCATTCAGTTCCCTGCCTTTGGAACAGTATCCGGACATCGCTCCGCCAACGGTTAGCGTATATACCACCTACACAGGTGCAAGTGCAGATGCCGTGATGAACGCCGTCATTCAGCCTCTTGAGGAAGCTATCAACGGCGTGGAGAACATGTTGTACATGAGCAGTACGGCCACGAACTCAGGTTCTGCCACTATAAACGTCATCTTCAAGCAAGGCACAGATCCGGACATGGCTGCCGTCAACGTACAGAACCGTGTTTCGAGGGCGCAAGGTTTGCTGCCATCCGACGTAACGAGGGTTGGCGTACAGACCATGAAACGCCAGACATCTTTCTTGCAGATTGACGCGCTGTGCAGCGAGGACGGCAAGTACGACGAGGACTTCATCTCGAACTATCTGGACATTAACGTCATCCCTCAAATCAAACGTGTTGAGGGCGTGGGCGATGTCATGCTGCTTGGCGGCACATATTCGCTGCGCATCTGGATGAAGCCCGAACTGATGGCGCAATACGACGTCATTCCTACCGACATCTCGAATGCTTTGGCAGAGCAGAACTTGGAGTCGCCTGCCGGACAACTTGGCGAGAAACCCGTGAACGGTACCCATGGCGACGGCATCGGTAACTACTATCAATATACCCTGAAGTACAAGGGACGTCTGAAGGAAATATCTGAGTTCGAGGACATCGTGATACGTGCCAATCCGGACGGTACGCTGCTTCGGCTCAAGGACATCGCCGACGTGGAACTTGGTGCCGTTAGCTACGCCTTCCATGGTGAAGCGAATGGTCATCCTGGCGTCACTTTCCTTTGCTTCCAGTTGGCTGGTGCCAACGCAAAGGAGACGAACGACCGCGTCAGCGCCAAGCTGGAAGAATTGAGCAAAGACCTGCCCAAAGGCATGAAGTTCGTCAAGATGATGTCGAGCAACGACTTCCTGCTGGCATCCATCGCGAATGTAGAGGAGACGCTGCTTGTTGCCATTCTTCTGGTGGTACTCGTGGTTTACTTCTTCCTGCAGGACTTCAAGGCGACCCTCATCCCCTCGATATCTATCATCGTTTCCTTGGTGGGAACGTTCGCCTGCCTTTCCATGGCTGGCTTTACGCTTAACCTGCTGACGCTCTTTGCCTTGGTGCTTGCCATCGGTACGGTGGTCGATGACGCCATTGTCGTCGTGGAAGCCGTGCAAGCGAAGTTTGATGCTGGCTACACAAGCTCTTACGAAGCAACTAAGGATGCGATGAGCGATGTGACGATGGCCGTCATCTCCTGTACGTTTGTCTTCATGGCGGTGTTCATTCCCGTGAGCTTCACAGGCGGGACAGCAGGTATCTTCTACACGCAATTCGGTGTTACGCTGGCCACAGCCGTCGGCCTGTCCTGCGTCAGTGCCCTTGTGCTCTGCCCTGCGCTTTGTGCCATAATGATGCGCCCCGCAAACGAAGAGCGTCGCAAAGGTTTCTTCGGAGCCATCAACTACCGCACTCGCCTCGCTTATGAAGCAACCTATACGGCCATGATGGAAAAGTATGCGAACGTTTTGCGACGCATGGTTTCCCGCAAGGTAAGGTTCTATGTTTGCTTCGGAGCCTTGGCTGTTGCCATTGTCGGCGTGCTGTTCTTCGGCAGTCATCTGCCTGGCGGCCTTGTTCCAAGCGAAGACCAGGGCGTCTGCATGATGAACGTAAGTGCTGTTCCTGGCAGTAATGTGGCTTCGACCTACAACGTCATGAACAAGGCACAGCAGATTATCGAGGAAGTGCCCGAGGTGAAGGACTACACGAAGGTTGCCGGTTATGGCTTTATGTCTGGTCAAGGCACCAGCTACGGCATGTCCGTCATCCGATTGAAACCTTGGGGCGAGCGTCAATACGGCATTGGCTTTGGCATTGCTACACTGGCACTTCTGGCATTCATCATAGCCTTGATAGTCTTTATCAGAGGCCTCATCAAGCGGAAGCACATTGGCAAGAAGGCTTTGGCATTAGCCATCATTACAGTCTTGACTGCCTTTGCTTTCCTGAACTATCATCCACTCGACAACATGATGAGCTCGAGCACAATGGTGGCCAACGCAAAACTTAATGCCCGACTGCTGAAAGAGATACCCGAGGCACAGTGCTTCGTCTTCGAGCCTGGCATGATTCCCGGCTACGGCATGGGCTCCATCGAGCTTCAGTTGCAAGACAAGACGGGTACTGCCGACAAGGCGCTCTTCTTTGATTACACCAAGAAGTTCATTGCAGAACTGAGCGAACATCCTGAGGTTGGCCGTTGCATCACAACCTACGAACGCAACTTCCCGCAGTTCCAGGTCGAGGTCGATGCGGCACAATGCAAACGTGCAGGCATTTCGCCAGCAACCGTATTGAGCGCTTTGGCAAGTTATTGCGGCGGTTCGTACGTGAGCAACATGAACCAGTTCTCGAAGGTTTATCGTGTCATGCTGCAGAGCAATCCGCAAAGCAGAACGACCGAGAGCGACCTGAGCAACATGTTCATCCGCAACAACGGGCAGATGGCTCCCTTGAGCCAGTTCGTAAAACTGACGCCCGTCCTTGGCCCTGAGATTGACAACCACTTTAACCTGTTCAGCTCTATCTCCGTCAACGTGACAGCCAACACGGGTGTCAGCAACACGGAAGTCATGAAGGTCATCAAGGATGTGCACAAGGAAGTGTTCCCCGAAGGCTACAGCTACGAGTATGGCGGCATGGCTCGCGAGGAAGCAGAAACCCTCGACAGCTACGACACCTACCTCACCTACGCTATTTGCGTGATACTTATCTTCCTTATCTTGAGTTGCTTGTACGAGAGTTTCCTTATTCCCTTCGCCGTCATCTTCTCGGTTCCTGCAGGTCTGATGGGAACCTATGGATTCGCTTGGCTGTGGAACACGGGCTTCAACTGGACAATAACCATGAACGGACAGGCTGCCCCGATTGGACGCATGCTGTTCATGGGTCAGATTGAGAACAATATTTACCTGCAGACGGGTGTCATCATGTTGATTGGCTTGCTTGCTAAGACGGCTATCCTTATCACGGAGTTCGCCCTTGAGCGCCGCAGGAAAGGCATGGGCATCGTGGAAGCAGCCTTTGCTGCTGCCGAAGCACGTTTGCGCCCAATCCTCATGACGGTGTTGACGATGATATTCGGTATGATACCTCTCGTCTTTGCAACCGGAGCCGGTGCCAACGGTAACCGTACCATCGGCATTGGTGTGATAGGCGGTATGACAGTTGGCACACTTGCCATCCTCTTCACCGTGCCTCTCTTCTTCATTATCTTCGAATACCTGCAGGAAAGGATTCGTCCCGTCATGCACGAAGAAGCCGACCAGCAGTTCCTACAGGAGAGTGAAAGAATGAAAAATGAGAGAATGAAAGGAGCAAACGCTTAGTGTCTGGATTAAAGATTAAAGATTAAGGATTAAAGATTGATTATGAAACGCATATCATTATTTCATTTTCTCATTATTTCATTTTTGATGAGTTCCTGCCAGCTCTACAAGAACTACGAGCGCCCAGCCGACATCATTACCGACGGCATTTATGGCGACATGCAAACAGCTGGCGACAACAGCCTCGGCGACTTGAAGTGGCGCGACATCTTTACCGACCCGAAGTTACAGGCACTCATCGAAAAAGGTCTGCAGAACAGCGACATGAAGAATGCCGAGCTGAGAATCCAGGAAGCCGACTATGCCCTGAAGTGCGCCAAACTGGCCTACATCCCAAGCCTCTACTTCAATCCGAGCGGTACCGTCAGCAAGGCATGGGACCCTTACGACCGTAATGACTATGCTGCCAGCAAAACCTACTCCCTGCCGGTTCAGATGAGCTGGCAAGTGGGAAGCATCGGTTCGCTGCGCAACAACAAGAAGAAGGCCGAAGTGACGCGCGACCAGCTCCGCAACGCCAAGCAAGCCATTCAGGCTCAAATCGTTGCAAGTATCGCCTCGATGTACTACAACCTCTCGATGCTCGACGAGCAACGGCTCTTAACGGTGCAGACGGAAGAAAACTGGAGCAAATACCTGCAGATGCAACAGCAGTTGATGAACGCAGGTCAGAGCAACATGGCAGCCGTAGCAAGCATAGAAGCCACCTATTACAGCATCCAAACGTCTGTAGTTTCCATTGATAACAGCATACATGCCTTCGAGAATGCTCTCTCAACACTTCTCGGCGAAACACAATTCCACATCGACAGGAACCCATTGGCCTCCTTCCAGACGCCTGCCGTTTGTTCTACAGGTATGCCCATCACAATACTCGACCGCCGTCCGGATGTCCGCGACGCCGAGTACAAACTGGCAGCCGCTTTCTACGACAAGAACATTGCCTACAGCAACTTCTTTCCGCAGCTCAACATCACAGCTAACGGCCAGTTTACCAACTCCTTAGGAGCCGCTGTTAATCCAGGCGTGTTCATCGGTGCTGCTGTTGCAAGTCTTGCCCAGCCACTCTTCGAAAACGGAAGAATCCGTGCCAAGTACAAGGTATCGAAAGCAGAAATGGAGATTGCCACAAACGACTTCAAGCAGGCAGTCATCAAGGCTGGCAACGAGGTGAATCTGGCAATGGACGACATCTATGTGGCCCGCGAAATGCAGGAACTCATCGACAAGCAAGTGGAATCCCTTTCTAAGGCACTCGATGCCACCCAGAAGCTCTATCAGAATACTGGCACGAACTACCTGAATGTCATCACTGCACAGAACTCCCTGCTCACTGCCCAGATGAGCCAGATCAGCAACCGCATGGATGCCATTACTGCTACCATCAACCTCTATCAGGCACTTGGCGGCGGAGCAGAATAAAGGAGGAATAGGACAACATCACACGTCATCTTCGTTGATTCATCATGATGAATCAATTGAATGTACACGATGAAGCAACGAACATAACAAGGCGTCCGCACTTGCTTAACTGCAAATGCGGACGCTTTTGATGTGTTAAGTCGGACGACTTAGGCTTTGAAGTCAGGTCTTACTTCACTTTTGATGGCTTTCCGCTCATTGTCAAGTTGAGCGAGCCGCCCTTGACGATGTCCGAGAACTTGATGCTGCCCGAGGTGCTCTTCTTGCCGTTGATGACCTTCGAGGGCTGCACATAGACGTTCTTCTTCGAGTTGTTCTTGGCGGTAATGATGAACTTATCGCCCTTGTAATACTGCTTGTCGAGCTTGATGGTCACTTTGTCGAAGATAGGGCTGCCGATAGAGAACGAGGGGTCTGGCGAGGTAAGTCCATCGACGGCAAACAGTCCGATGCCTGCCATCACGTACCAAGAGCCCAACTGTCCCTGGTCTTCGTCCTGTCCGTAGCCGTAGCCGTGGATGCCGTCGGTGCCGTAGAACTCGTCACATATCGCGCGAACCCACTTCTGGGACAAGTCCGGGCGACCGCTATGATTGAAGAGCCACGAGATGTGCAGGCAGGGTTGATTGCCTTGATTGTAGTACGTGCGAAGTCCTGCGAAAGCGTCAATCTCCTTGCCACCCGAGAAGATTTGTGGCTGCGAGGCCGTGAAGATGTCATTCAAGCGCTTGTTGAACTCGTCCTTGCCCACCTTCTTGATGAGTTCCTCGGGCATGTGAGGAACATAGAAGGTGTACTGCACGGCATTGCCCTCCTGGAATCCACGCCAGACTTGCATGGGGTCGAAGTTCGCGATAAACTCGCCATTCCTTAGACGCGGGTGCATGTAGCCGGTCTTTTCATCAAAGATGCGCTCCCAGCCGCGAGCCATCCACATCAGTTTCTCCAAGTTCTCTGTCTTGCCGAGGCTCTTTGCGAGCATAGCCGTAGCGTAGGCCGAGAAGGAATATTCCAGGGTGTGAGAGCCGGAGAAGTAGAAGTCTTCGCCGCGCTCGCCGAGGTTCTTGTGCGGAGCATACCCGAGTTCCACGAAGTCGGCGGTGTCGTCCTTACCTGCTCCGGAAGGGCGATGATTGCCATCCATCTCGTTCTTCAGGCAAGCCTCGTATGCGAGGTCAAGGTCGAAGTCACGGATGCCGCATTGATAGGCCGCGTCAATCATGAGCGGCAACTGGTTTGTACCGACTCCGGAAACATATTTCGAGTTAGCCAGACCATCGGCAAGCCAGCCGCAGTCCTTGTATTCCTGAAGCGTCGAGGAAACGAATTCCGACAGATGATCCGGGTAAGCGAGGGCCCAGAGCTGTGTCAAGTTCCATTGTCCGCCCCACATCGCGTCCGTGTTGAACATTTGGAATTTGGGCTTTCCGCCTTCCATGGGAACCTGCCCGATAGTGCCGTCGTGCTTGGGATACGCGCCGTTCACATCGCTCATCACGCCTCTGCCGAGCAATCCGTGGTAGAGCCCCGAGTAGAACTTCTTGAGGTCCTCACTATTCTTGCCTTCTACTTGGATTCGGCTCAAAGCCTCCTCCCATGCCTGTTGCGAGCTTGCCTTTGCCTGGTCGAAGCTGACGCCTGTTGCCTCTGCCTTGAGATTGATGCGGGCATTCTGCACAGAAGTGTAGCTGATGCCAACCTTGACGGTAATCTGCTCGCCTTCAGTGGTATGGAAGTTCAGGTAGGCTCCTGCTCCGACGCCATGCGCATAGGTGCGGTCATCGTAAGCCTCGTCGCCATTAAACGTGCCGCAGAAGACGGGTTTCTTGTCGACGACGGCCGAGAAATAGATGCGCTGGTCAGCATTCGGCTGGTACTTCTTAATATATTCGGGTCGCGTAATGACGTATCCCTCAACAGTTCCGTCCTCATTCACCCAGACTTCCGAGTCCTTTACCTTGCCGCTCTCGCCTTGCTGATGACCGATATCGAAGATGAGATGCGCCATTTGTGTCTCGGGATAGGTAAATCTGAGATAAGCCACGCGCTGGGTAGCCGTCACTTCCACATTGATGTCGTACTCATCGAGCATCACCTGATAGTAACCTGCAGTTGCATATTCGTTGTCGTGAGAAAAGCCGGAACGATAGCCGCGAGGGCCCGTGCCGTCAGGATTGCCGGGTGTTGTCAGCAGAAGGCCTGTGGAGGGAGCAACCGTGATGCCTCCCACCTGAAACTCATGGGTGCAGACAAAGCCCTCGATGGACGTGTCGCGATAGTCGTAGCCGGTAGCTTGCCAACCATCTGCATTACCGAGAGAGCCGTTGGTTGACGGGCCTGGCTTTGCCATTCCGAAAGGCATGGAGCCTGGAGCGAAGTGGAACGAACGACAATGAGCCGTACCGATGCGGGGCTCAACATACTGTAGGAGCGACTGCGAGGGCTGTGCCGTCGAGCCGAAAGCGCAAGCCAAAAAGGCTGCGAAAAGCAGGTTTCTTTTCATATAGATAATATATAATGTGTGACTTTCTGTGCAAAGATACACATATTCCTGCAATAATACAACAAGTCAGGCACAGAAAATGCAGAAGCATTTGTGAAGCGTTGAAAAATTAGGCGTGCTTAATGGGGAATTTAGGCGTGTCGAATTGAAGAACTTGACGTGTCGAGTTGGAGAAGCCGACTGCAGTAGTTTCTCTACTTCCTGAGTTTGCGAACCAAACACTTCATGCAATCCGACCGATGCAGCAAGCGAGAGACACTCAAAGCAACTGATGCAATGAAGGCAATTGCGCCAGCTGTGTACCGCTCCTCGTCAGAAGGAGAAACAAGATAACAGTACTCCACAGCTACAAGCAAACAAGCAAGTTGCCCGAGGCAGAACAGGAATGTGCTGCTGCGGAAGGCAAATCCATAGCGGAAATGGCAGTAAATGAAATAGACGATAACGTCGTAGAGTGCTCCGACAGAGAACGCGATTCCGGCACCAACAAGTCCCCAAGAGTTGTAGCACCACCAGATGAGCAAGCCGAAGAACACATCAAAGCACACCTCAAGCACGAGATATGTGATGCTGTGACCTTTCGCCAGAACGCTGTAACCCATTGGCAGAGAGATGCATCGCAGGAAAGAATAGAAGACAGAAAGCGTTGCCATGCCCGTCACGACAAGGAACTCGTCCTTGTAAAGCAGTTGCAACACAAACGGCATGAGCACGACAAGCAGAATCAACATAGGCGTGATGAGCAACGTACACACGTCAATCTGCTGATTGATGGTGTCGTTCATGCGTTGCCTGTTGTTATTTACGGCCGAGAGACGCGGGAAATAATCGGACTCCAAAGCAAGGAAGACCAGTCCCGAATAACCGACCATCACCTTCCAACCTGCGCTATAATAACCCAACTCTGCCTCCGAATGACTAGAAAGGATGATAGCCACGATGGCAATCGGCAGGAAGGAATTGGCCACGCCTGCCAGCACGTAAGGTATGCCGACTTTTATGAGAGGCAAGCCCTCGCAAAAGGTTTTCTGCGAGAGGGGTTTCACCTTGTAAGACACCAAACGAAGCGAGAAAGAGAAATGCACAATTGCCGACAGGAAACCACAGGCAATCAGTCCAACTATAACGCCTCGAATGCCCAATAAATAGTAAAGAGGTATCGTGCAAAACAACGTTCCGAGAGCAAGAATCGTCTCGATGACAGCCACCTTCCGCACCTGTCTGAGGCCTTTCAGAATAGCACATTCGCCTTCCGCAATGATGTTACTGACCGCCACCAACGAGGTGAGCATTACTGCAGGCCAGCGAGTCCAGTCGTGATTGAAATAGAAATAACTGATGATGGGCGAGAAGAAAAGGCAAATCAAGACAGACAGCATGGCCGACCACAACACCCAGGTACGAATGACCATCACTTGATGCGCTATCTGCTCCTCTGTTCCGTTCTCGAACAACTCACTCGTCTTTCGCGTGGCATTCAAGGGAATACCCATATTGCTGGCGTTGCTCAGAAACTCGAAGACAGCATTATAAGCCGTGATGAGGCCAATACCCCAACTGCCCAGGATTATAGCCGTAAGCTTCTCACGCACGACGCTGACCGACATCTTCAAGCCTTGTACACCACCAAAGATGCCCGTGTACTTCAGTACATGGTCAAATGAGGTGTCGCTCGTCTCTGGGTTATGAAGATTCTTCAGATCGTCCATCGCTTCTTTTTGCATTCGGGCTGCAAAGATACAAAATAAATTTGGATTAGGGCCTACCTGTCAGGGATTATTTTCTCTAACCCATCGAATAGCGACACATACTGACCCGCAACCTTCAGGTAATGGTGATGTTTCTGAACAAAGGCAACAGACTGACGCTTAGCCTCGGCAAGCCTTTCCGGATGCAGGACATATTGTTCCAACTGACGATATATTCCATCCTCATCACACGGCAGGTCAATCATCGGAAATGACTCCTTCTCCGAGAGCAGCTCATAAGCCTCGGGAATCGCGACAGTAGCAGCCACAATGCCCTTCGACATAGCAATCAAGGCATTCATGGCATAGCAAGTGTATAGCTGATCGACGAGAATGTCGCTTCCCTCCATCATGCGGCAGTACTCATCATACGGCACATTCTCCACCTTGACGAGCGTAACCTTGTCGGAATAGTCGTCCCTTAACTTCTGCAACACCTTCCAGAGGATGTCCGTTCCCTTTTCCTTGTCACGCTCCTTCTGTATCCCTATAAAGAAACGCACAGGGCTTTCTGTGTCTTGAATGCATACTGGCTCCTCGGAAACCTCCATTGGCAAAGGAACGAAACGCGTCTTCCCAGGGAAGTAATGATGCAGGCTTGCCCAGTATTCGTAGCCTGTTCCGACGAGCAGATGGCTCGCTTCAGCCATGTGTCTGCCCAAAGCAACCACCTCAGGGTGATGCATCCACACATCCGACAATTCTCGGGCAAAGTCGTTGGTACGTAGTTTGTCGCCTATATTGAAGTCGCTACTTCTAAAAAGCTTCGCCTCAATGCAGCCCTTGACATAGTAATGACCAATTCCCAGCAAAGAAGTTACTGTATAGCGATTGTGCTTACGGATGAAATCAAAGAAGAAACGCTTCAGTCCGGGCTTGAAGTCCATCATGAATTGTCCGTTGAAGTCAACAACATCATAACCTCTAAGCCTAGGCAACAACATAAGCCAGCGGAACAGATAGACTATGGCTCCCCAGCGGCCAGCACCCCGCTCAATGTACTTATCCACATGCATTTGCCGCCACTTCCCACCTGTACCTATGACCAGAGCCTCGTGACCAAGTTCACGCAACCCTTTTGCCAAAGTATAGCGTGCATTGCTGGCATCACCTATAAAGAGAAACTTCATTCCTTTCTCGAAATTCAAGAGATTTAATCGCAAAGGTAACAAAAAAAATGGCGCCATATTATGTAAAACATAAAAATAAGCATGCCAAGAAGAAAAAAAGTCTTGCCTGTGCTTGCAGAATTGGGAAAAAGTTGTACCTTTGCACGCCGATTATTATCAAAGGACCCCTAAAGGGCCCTCTCGAAGCGTGTGAATAGTCCGCATCATTGGCCTGAACGGACGGTTCGTGAATCGCTCGACAAAATGAGAAATAAACTAGGTAGAAACAAACAAAAGTAAGACAAAGAATGGATACTTTGAGTTACAAGACCATCTCGATGAACAAGAACACCGTCAAGAAGGAATGGGTCGTAGTTGACGCTACAGACCAGGTTCTCGGTCGTCTCTGTTCGAAGGTGGCAAAATTGCTGAGAGGCAAGTACAAGGCTGAGTTCACTCCCAACGTGGACTGCGGTGACAACGTAATCATCGTAAATGCCGACAAGATTATCATCACTGGTAAGAAGATGACAGACCGCACTTATCTGTCATACACAGGCTACCCCGGTGGCCAGCGCGCAACAAATCCTGCCGAGATTCTGGCTAAGCCCAACGGCGCAGAGAAGTTGCTTCGCCGCACAGTAAAGGGCATGCTGCCCAAGAACAAGCTGGCTGACAAGCTCATCACCAACCTCTACATCTATGGTGGCGCAGAGCACAAGCAGCAGGCACAGAGCCCCAAGGCTATTGATATTAACCAGTATAAATAATCACCAAACATGGATACGAAATACATAGCTAATGCATTGGGCCGCCGCAAGTGCGCCGTTGCCCGTGTGTACGTCAGCGAAGGTAATGGCAAGATTACCATCAACAAGCGCGACCTCACCGAGTACTTCCCCAGCACCATCCTGCAGTTCGTGGTTAAGCAGCCTCTGACTCTGCTCGACGTTGCCGAGAAGTATGACATCAACGTCAACCTTTATGGTGGCGGTTACACAGGTCAGTCTCAGGCTCTTCGCCTCGCTATTGCCCGCGCTCTCGTAAAGATTAACGCTGAGGACAAGAAGGCACTCCGTGCTGAAGGTTTCATGACACGCGACAGCCGCGAGGTCGAGAGAAAGAAGCCAGGTCGTCCAAAGGCACGTCGTCGCTTCCAGTTCAGCAAGCGTTAATCGCTGCATAACATACTGGACCGCGAAAAGCTGTTTAGCATCTAAATCTGCCTGACTCCCTTTCCTTATATATTATATATAATGTATAGGGAAGTCATGGGGACTACTCGCAGATTGATTCTAAAACACAAAGAATTAACAAAGAAAGTAAACAACAAAACAAAACACAAAAGACAATGTCAAGAACTAATTTTGAGACTTTATTGGAGGCCGGATGCCATTTCGGTCACCTCAAGAGAAAGTGGAACCCCGCTATGGCTCCTTACATCTTCATGGAGCGCAACGGCATTCATATCCTCGACCTGCACAAGACTGTTGCTAAGGTTGACGAAGCTGCTGAAGCTTTGAAGCAGATTGCCAAGAGCGGTAAGAAGATCCTCTTTGTCGCTACCAAGAAACAGGCCAAGCAATGCGTTGCCGACCTCGCTACTTCCGTAGGCATGCCCTACGTTATCGAGCGCTGGCCCGGCGGCATGCTCACCAACTTCCCCACAATCCGCAAGGCTGTGAAGAAGATGAGCAACATCGATAAGCTCATTGCCGACGGCACTTTCAGCAACCTCTCCAAGCGCGAGATTCTGCAGGTGAGCCGCCAACGTGCTAAGCTCGAGAAGAACCTCGGTTCTATCGCCGACCTCAACCGCCTGCCCTCTGCACTCTTCGTCGTTGACGTACTGAAGGAGCAGATTGCAGTTCGTGAGGCAAACCGCCTGGGCATTCCCGTGTTCGGCATCGTTGATACGAACAGCAACCCCGACAACATCGACTTCGTAATCCCCGCAAACGACGATGCAAGCAAGAGCATCGAGGTTATCCTCCAGGCTTGCTGCGCTGCCATCAACGAGGGTCTCGAAGAGCGTAAGGCTGAGAAAGCCGACAGCGACGCTGCTGCCGAGCAGGAAGACCAGCCCGTGAAGAAGGGTCGTCGCAGCGGTAAGGCTCGCGAAGAGGCTGAAGAAGCTCCTGAAGCTCCCGAGGCTGAGTAAATAAATACAGAGATTAAAGATTAGAGATTAAGGATTAAAGCTTGATACCATTTGGATTGTCTATTGCCAAAACAACTAAACTTTAATCCTTATTCTTTAATCCTTAATCCTTATTTTAAATCCAAAACTTTTAAAAACAGATACTACTATGGAAGTTACAATGAATGACATCAAGAAGCTCCGCGAGATGACGGGCGCTGGTCTGGCAGACTGCAAAAAGGCTCTGGCAGAAAGCGACGACATGGACGGTGCTGTTGCATACCTGCGCAAGAAGGGTCAGGCTGTTGCCGCTAAGCGTAGCGACCGCGAGGCTGCTGAAGGTTGCGTGCTCGTGAAGGCTGAGAACGGCTTTGCCGCTATCATCGCCCTGAAGTGCGAGACCGACTTCGTGGCAAACAACGCCGACTTCGTGGCTCTGACACAGAGCATCCTCGACGCTGCCGTTGCCGCTAAGTGCAAGACTCTGGACGAAGTGAAGGCTCTGCCCATGGGCGAAGGCACTGTTGCCGACGCTGTTACCGCTCGCAGCGGTATCACAGGCGAGAAGATGGAACTCGACGGCTATTGCACCATCGAGGGCGAGAACATCGCTACCTACAACCACATGAACCGCAACGGACTCTGCACCATGCTCAACCTGAGCAAGAAGGTGGAGGACGAAACTGTAGGCAAGAACATCGCCATGCAGATTGCAAGTGCTTCTCCCGTGGCTATCGACGAAAGCGGCGTGCCCCAGAGCGTGAAGGACAACGAGTTCGCTGTTGCCATCGAGAAGTCTAAGAGCGAGCAGGTGCAGAAGGCTGTAGAGGCTGCCATCAAGAAGGCTGGCTTCAACCCCGCACACTTCGACAGCGAGGACCACATGGAGAGCAACCAGGCCAAGGGCTGGATCACAGCCGAGGACGTTGCCAAGGTGAAGGAAATCATCGCAACCGTTTCTGCCGAGAAGGCTGCAAACCTGAACCCCGCCATGATCGAGAACATCGCAAAGGGTCGCGTGAACAAGTTCCTCAAAGAGAACTGCCTGATGAGTCAGGAGTACATCTGGGACAAGAACCTTACCGTTGCCTCTTATCTTCAGAGCATCGACAAGGAGCTGACAGTCACCGACTTCAAGCGTTTCACTCTCCGCGCAGAGTAATCGCAAACGATACTGAATCAGTAATGCCCCATGAGCCGCAAGCTTGTGGGGCTTTTTTTGTGATGGAAGAGGGAAGGAAGAAGGAAGGAAGGAAGGAAGGAAGGAAGAAGGAAGAAGAAGGAAGAGGGAAGAGGGCTCCGCACATAAAAAAGCGCGTCTTGCAAAAATCCTCCAGAGGATTTGCCCAAATCCTGCAGTGGATTTGATGAAATCCTCACGTGGATTTTGCCAAATCCTCACGTCGATTTTAGGGACGAGTCCCTCTTGCCTTAGGGACGTGTCCCTCTCCTCATAGGGACGTGTCCTTATTGCCATAGGGACGCGTCCCTATTTGAACAACGAATTGAACAGATAAAACGGATATTGTAAAGCTGTTAGCAAAACACAAAGCCACAGGCAAATTCTAAATGACAGTTAAGTATGTTCTCAGTAAAACCTAAGTAAAGACTCTATAAATCCTCTATAACTTCTCTATAAAACCTCTATCCCTATACGTATAGAGACTTTATAGAGAAGTTATAGAGAAATTATACAGAAAGTACTAAAGAAACATAAGGAATCTACATAGACTTTAACCCGATCTCTTCGTCGCGATACTATCATTAACTTATTAAACGATGTGGCCTCTTACCTTTTATTCCGACCATAAATTACGCAATAACACAATTTATTTCCCGCGTCTAATTTCCAATTTCCAATTATTATTCGTATCTTTGTCGCGCAATGAAGATATTCGGCATAGGAATGAATTATGCGGCACACAATAAAGAGCTGCAAAATTCGTTATTAAATATAGAAGCCCCTGTGGTCTTCACGAAGGCGGACTCTGCGCTGCTCTCGGGCGGCAAGCCGTTCTTCATCCCTGCCTACACGAAGCGCTGCGACTACGAGACGGAGCTTTGTGTACGCATTAACCATTTGGGCAGGAGCATCCCCGAACGCTTTGCGCACCGCTACTACGACGAGGTGACGGTTGGCATCGACTTCACGGCAAGGGATATGCAGGAGCAGCTACGGCAGAAAGGACTGCCCTGGGACCTCTGCAAAGGCTTCGACGGAAGTGCCGCCATCGGCAAATGGATGCCACTCTCCCACTACGGGAAAGACATTCAGGACCTGCACTTCCACCTGCTCCTGGGCGGCGAGAAGGTGCAAGAAGGCCACACGGCCGACATGCTCTTCGGAGTCGATAAACTGGTGAGCTTCATCAGCCAGTTCTTCACGCTCAAGACGGGCGACATCATCTTTACGGGAACGCCAGTCGGAGTCGGCCCAGTCAACGTGGAAGACCATCTGGAGGGTTACCTCGAAGGAGAAAAAGTGTTGGAATTTAACGTGAAATAAGGACCCCTACTCCCCCTGGGGGAACAAATATCAACTCGTATGAAACGAATTTATACTATATGCCTGATGCTTATTGCTTTGACACAAGGCATCATCGCTCAACAGGAGTTGACGTTCACCAGCCTCGACTGGAACGAAATGAAGATTGACTCCGTGCTACCCGTATATACTGAAGTCGTGCCACTCGAGACAGACTACAGGACACACACCTACACCGTCTCCCTGCTCTACCCAGAGTATGCTGCACTCAGCTCGAAGGAGGCAGAAGTGGCTGCACGTTTCGACAGCCTCCTGAGCGAGACGATTGATGTAGAAACGTTCGTCGGCATCGAACGCGGCAAAGGATTGCTCGACATCTCGTTCATCCCCATCCGTCGCCAAGGCTCGAAGTACGAGAAACTCATCAGCGCACAGATTGTCATCAACGCCAACAGAAGCGGCAGGCTCAATGCTCCCAGGCAGGGAGCCGGCAGCGAAGGACGCTACGCCGCAAACTCCAAGCTGGCAAGCGGCAAATGGGTGAAGGTAAGCATCAAAGAGGATGGTCTCTATCAGTTCTCGCGCGCCACACTCAAGAAGATGGGCTTCAACACTCCCGAGAATGTGCACCTATACGGCTACGGCGGTCACTTGCTGCCCGAACTCATACGTCAGGGAACACACTTTGACGACATGGCCGAAGTGCCTCTCTACTATAACAGTCAGACTGACAGCTGGGTGTTCTGGGGCAATGGCCTCGTGCATTGGGACGGCGACACACGCGTCAGCAACACCTATGCCCGCAACGCCTATTACTTCCTGACACAAGAAGATGCGCCCTCCAAAATGGAGACGCTCTCCTTCGACCCCGCTCTTCCTCGCCAGACCTACAACACAGGAAGGGCACACACCCTCTACGAGAAAGACGAAGTGTCATGGTTTACAGGTGGACGGCACCTCTTTGACGGAGAAAACTATATCAACAACACCTCACACAACTATGCCCTCAATGCAATTGACCCTGCAGGAGGCGGCAAACTTACTGTAGTCTTTACGGGTTCTGACGGTTTGACAAACAAAGTCAATGTCACCGCAAACGGAACTGAACTTGGCACCATGAGTGTAACACCTCCAGGCGACTACACTTATGCAACGTCTGCTACACGCACATTCGACCTGGCAACTCTAAACACTCCAGCAAAACTCAACATCAACCTGCGCTCAGATGCTGGCAAGAACGCTCGCTTGGACTATCTTGCTTACAGCTACGACCGCAAGCTCAACACTGGGACCAAAGGTTACGTCGACTTCCTATACTCTGGAACAGATGCTGCCAGATTCAGCATCACAGGCACAAACGTAAAGGTCATCCGTACAGGCAGTGTGAACAAGAAAGACGCTTTGGTTCCTGGCACTCAGGAAGGCAACACATACACCATCAACGTCGATAACGGCGGAGACCATTATGTAGCATTCAACTCTGCAATCTCATTCCCAGAGCCTACCATCGTAGGGAACATCGAAAACCAAAACCTGCACAGCCTTTCTGCTATCGACATGGTCATCATCGTGCCTGCCAGCGGCAAGCTGCTTTCCGAAGCACAACGCCTTGCAGATGCACACACCCAATACGATGGCCTGCGAGTGGCCGTTGTTCGTGCCGACCAGGTTTATAACGAGTTCTCCAGCGGCACACCTGACCCCACAGCCTATCGTCTCCTCATGAAGATGCTTTACGACAAGGCAGCCAACGAGAACGATGCTCCACGATACCTCCTGCTCTTCGGCGACTGCGCCTGGGACAACCGCATGATCTCCACAACCTGGCGAAACTTTTCCCCCGACGACTTCCTGCTCTGCTACGAGAGCGAAAACAGCTTCAGCGACACCAAGAGCTACGTCATGGAGGATTACTTCGGATTGCTCGACGATGGCGAAGGTTACAACCCCATCCGCGAGAAGAGTGATTTGGGCATCGGGCGCTTCCCTGTCATACAACTCTCTGAGGCTAAGGCTATGACGGATAAATGTATCGCATTCCTTAGCAACCAGAATGCCGGCCCATGGAAAAACCTCGTTTACATGATGGGCGATGATGGAGACGAGAACTCACACATGCGCTATGCCAACAATGTAGCAGAGAATATCATCTCCAGGTTCCCCGCTATGGAAGTGCACAAAATCATGTGGGATTCATACACACGAGTCAGTTCCGCAAACAGCAACACCTATCCGGAAGTCGTGCAACAAATCAAGAAACAAATGAGCGAAGGAGCCCTGGTGATGAACTACACAGGTCATGCCGGCCCAACTACATTCAGCCATGAGTATGTACTCATTCGCGAGGACTTCGAGACAATCAAGAGCACAAAGCTGCCACTTTGGGTGACATGTGCCTGCGACGTCATGCCCTTCGATACGAACAAAGACAATATAGGCGAATACGCCGTACTCAACCCAAACGGTGGTGCCCTGGCCTTCTACGGAACAACACGTACGGTTTATGCAAGCCAAAACTATAATATGAACCGTTACCTCATGCAGTACCTCTTTGCCCAAAGCACCCGTGCTAACAAGGAGCGTAACCGCATAGGCGATGCAATCCGTCTGGCCAAGAACAGCATCATCAGCGACGGCAGGGAGGCAGGCTACCTGGAGAACAAACTGCAGTATGCTCTCCTTGGCGACCCTGCTCTCACTTTGGGCAACCCTGTTCAGAAGATTGTTGTGGACAAGATTAACGACAAGGAAGTCAACGGCATTCCCATTCCCCTCAAGGCTGGCGAGCGCGTCAAGCTCTCCGGACATGTGGAACAAGCTGACGGAACAACCATGACAACCTTCAACGGCATCCTCAACACCCGTCTCTTCGACAACAAAGAGACAATCGTATGCCACAACAACGCTGGAGCCTCCGAGGCCTTTACATTCACCGACCGCAACGCCATTCTGTATGAGTCGCAGGACAGCATCCGAGCCGGACTGTTTAGCGAAGAGTTCTTAATCCCCATCGACATCAACTTCAGCAACGAAGCTGGCCGACTTGTCTTCTATGCCATCAACGATGAAGGAAACATCGAAGCCAATGGTTACAACGAAGACATCCCTCTTGGCGGCATCGTAGATAATACAGACTTCGACAAGGACGGCCCGCAAATCTTTGCATACCTCAACGACGAGGACTTCCAGAATGGAGGCACAGTCAATGCCACACCACTCTTCGTGGCACAACTCAATGATGTCAGCGGCATCAGCTCCAGCGGTAACGGCATCGGACATGATCTCTCGCTTTGTATCGACGGCCGAAGCGACCTGACGTATAACATTAATGAATATTATTCGCACGAGTTTGGCGACTTCACGAAAGGCACTGTCGCATTCAGCATTCCTGCACTGCCGAACGGCTCCCACAGCCTAACCTTCCGTGCATGGGACGTATTGAACAATACAAGCCAGACAAGCCTTGACTTTGTCGTTGATGAAGCCATACCGACCAACATCATTAGCCTTATGGCAAGTCAGAACCCTGCTATAACAAGCACGAACTTCATGGTAAGTTATGATTTGCCTGGCAGCAACTGCGACTTCGTCATCGAGGTCTTCGACTTTGCAGGCCGTCGCATTTGGATGCACGAAGAAAGCGCGATAGAAGCCAGTGGCATCCACACTGTCACATGGAACTTGACCAATGGTGCAGGTGGCAAAGTTGATACTGGAATCTATCTTTATCGCTGCCGAGTGAGGTGCGGACAGAGCAAATGGACCTCAAAGACACAAAAAATCATGGTTCGGAACAATAAATGAGCCCTCTACTCAGTTATTATAGAGTATGAAAGCACATAGAATCATCCGCATCGTGTTGCTGCTCGCCATATGCAGCACACAAACAGTCCTTGCGCAGGACAAGCAGAATATGTTCAATCCCATACATACTGCCGTTACGTCGCTGAACATTGCTCCAGACGCACGTGCAGGTGCTATGGGCGATATGGGTGCCGCCACAGAAGCCGACATCTATTCGCAGTATTGGAACCCTGCCAAATATCCATTTAATGTTGCCCGAGCAGGTGTAGGCGTCAGCTACACTCCCTGGCTGCGCAAGTTGGTCAACGACATCAACCTCGCCAACCTGACTGGCTTCTATCGTATTGGCAACTACAGCGCCGTACATGCCTCTCTGCGCTATTTCAGCCTTGGTGAAGTATTTATAGATGGTATGGACGACATGACCATCAAACCTTATGAGATGGCGATTGATGCCGGCTATAGCCGTATGCTCAGCGAGAAGTTCTCTATGGCCGTAAATCTGCGCTTCATCCTCTCCGACATCAAATACAATTATCAAGACGATAGCAGGCCAGGCAAAGCCTTTGCTGCCGACATCGCCCTCTACCGCTTGGGCTACTTCATGGCAGGCAATCGCGAATGCAGCTTCGGCTGGGGTATCAACATCAGCAACATTGGTTCGAAGATTTCATATGGTGGCAGCGAATACTCTGAATTCATTCCTACCAATCTGCGTATCGGTTGCAACATGACAATCCCATTCAACGAGTACAACAAGTTCAGCTTTGGCATTGACATGAACAAGCTCCTCGTGCCAACTCATCCAATGAGAGGCGAGGACGAAACTGATGTGGACTTTGACGAGCGCGAACGAAGGGATTACTATGAAGTATCGTCCATAGCCGGTATCTTCAAGAGCTTCGGCGATGCTCCTGGCGGTTTCAAGGAAGAGATGCAGGAGATTCAATGGAGTTTCGGTGCTGAATACACATACAACGACCGCTTCATGCTTCGTGCCGGCTATCACCACGAGGCAGAGAACAAAGGTAACCGTAAGTATTTCACCGTCGGCGCAGGCTTCCACATGAGTGTCTTCACTATCGATGCCTCCTATGTCTTCTCTACTGCACAAAGCAATCCTCTTGACCAGACCATGCGCTTCTCGCTTGGCTTTGACCTTGATGGCATGCGCGACCTCTTCGGGAAGATGAGAAGAAGATAAAAAGCCCCTCTCCTAACCTCCCCCAAAGGGGAGGAACTTCAATGGTCAATATTCAATGTTCAATAAAATAAGGGTCGGTTTTGGTTTCGACGTCCATCAACTTGTGGAGGGACGTGAGTTGTGGCTGGGTGGCATACGCTTCGAGCACTCGAAGGGACTACTTGGGCATAGCGATGCCGACGTGCTTATCCATGCTATTTGCGATGCTTTGCTGGGTGCCGCCAACATGCGCGACATCGGTTATCACTTCCCCGACAATAGCGACGAGTTCCACAACATCGACAGCAAGATTCTCCTTCGCAAGACGATTGACCTCATCGCCACTAAAGGTTATACTGTTGGCAATATCGATGCGACGGTTTGTGCCGAGCAGCCCAAGCTGAAAGCACACATCCCCGAGATGCAGCAATGCCTTGCCGATGTGATGGGCATTGACGTGGACGACGTTTCCATCAAGGCTACGACTACAGAGAAGTTAGGCTTCACCGGTCGCGAAGAGGGCATCTCTGCTTATGCAACAGTCCTCATTGAGAAATAGCCCTTTCCCATGAAAGAGCGCATCGAGTACATAGACCTTGCAAAAGGCATCTGCATCTTTCTGGTAGTACTGGATCATATATCTGTCGGAAAGTACTTCTCGGGCGGGGACTATCCCATGAACGACATCTTCATGCAGACGAGGATGCCGCTTTATTTTATCCTCTCGGGCTTATTCTTCAAGGACTACGATGGTGGAATCCGCGAGTTCCTGCTGCGCAAGACGAACCGCATCCTTGTTCCTTACCTCTTCTTCATGATTGTATATCAGGCATTGGCAAAGTTGATGTCCGCCCTCACAAGCATAGACACGACCGCGGCCAACATTACAGGCATCTGGGCGCCACTGTGGTTCCTGCTTTGTTTGTTTTGGATGAACGCCATCTTCGCCACGTTATATTATATCATCAAACGTTTCATTCCGAGAGGCTTGACGGCAGACGTGGCACTGGGCGGCTGCGTGCTTGCCATCGGCATTGCGGGCTACTACGCCGGCAACTTGCCGATGAACATCGGGACTGCAATGACAAGTCTGCCCTTCCTGTGGATAGGATACCTCCTGAACAGAAGACTAAGGTTCTTCCAACTGAGCATCAAGTGGCAATGGGCGCTGCTCCTTGGCATTGGTCTGATTGCTGTGCTTCACTACACATACATGGGCGAGAACTTCTTCTACCTCAATACATACAGTTCGCCATTGCTACTGGTTTACCTTGCAGGCCTGCTGGGAACGCTTGGCATATTGCTGCTGAGTCGTGTCATCAAGTGGCTGCCCATCATTTCCTACATCGGGCGCTACTCCATCATTGTGCTTTGCACCCACATGGCTGCTATGAAAGTCGTCCTCGCCCTGCTCCGCCTTTTGCCCGAGGATAGCGGAGCATCCTGGTGGTCAACGCTTTGGCAGAACAATGCCGTGCAGAGCTGGACAGTCCTGGCGCTCACGATAACAGGCTGCATGTTCTGTTGCTGGCTCCTTCACAACTACCTTCCTTGGTTCACGGCACAGAAAGACTTGATAAGCGTCACACGTAAGGATGACAAACGCCCTATAGAAGAATGACAAACGCATGCTGCAGAGAATAGCACCACTGGCCACTGCAGCATGCGTTTGCTTTTTAACACTTAATGAAGACCTCGTCGCCTACTTTATCAGAACTTTCTTACCGCCTTTAACGACGATGCCCTTGTAGTCTTTTCTCACGCGTTGGCCAGCGAGGTTATAGGTTGCGCCATCCTCTTTCGAAGCGGAAACGAGGCTGATGCCATCGGGATCTATGCCAGGAGTGAACGTCACCTTATAGTTGTTGTCATAGCCATAGTCGCTGATACCATTGGCATATTTGTATTTGTTGCCATTCGCGTCGCCTCCGTCGGCAAAGAATTCGAGGGTCTTTGCCACGTTCTGATTGAGCCATTCGCTCGCGACGCACTCTCTTCCTTCACCCCAGTCGAGCACCCAACGACCGCCGCCTTGGTTCTCCATGGGAATCCAATCCCATGCCGTATCATCGTGCTGCCAGCCATCAGCCGCGTCGTAGATGGTCGAGCAGAAGCCCATGTAGATCAACGATTCACTCGTTTCGACCTCAACACGCATGACCTTAATGGAGGAAACCAGTCCCTCGATAGCATGAATCTCCCAGCCCTCGGACGGGAACGACTGGGTGAAGACTTCTCCATCGCAGTTGATGGTGAGCGCCATGCTGCGGATACCTTCCGTCTGCACGCTGCCGTCATCGAAGGTGAAGCGGAACTTACAATCTTCCTTGTCCTTACCAAAGACATAGTATTCCCCGTCAACAACGACCTGATAATACACCTCGAGAACATAGTTCCGACCCTGTATCAGGCCACTTGTCACGTCAACTCCTATGCCGTTGGCTTCACAATACATGATGTTACTGCCCATATTGAGGATTTGCTGTGCGTCAACCCTGTTCCAGCCACCTTCCGTCTCCTGTCCTTCTTCATAGACTCTGTATTGAAGACTCACGTCGTTTGTCTTCACGCCATCAGCCGTCTTGAACCAGAGAGCGAACTGTTCGATGGTAAGCGAGCTGAGTTGTCCTGGCTGGTCGCTGGGGTCTCTGTTCCCTTCTTTGTCATAAGCATAGCCATACCACCCGTTATTGGAGGCAAGACTCAGTTCGGCGGTTCTTCCTTCTTGGAATTGAATTTTATCACTCGACCCTTCGCCTGTGGAGAAAGTCACTTTGTAGTGTGCTCCGCCATTGTCGTAGAAGAACTGAGTGCCCGAGCCGTTATAGGCTTGGACATAGAACTCGAAGGTCTTCGACTTGTTCTCGTTCAGCCAATCCGACTCGATGAGGTCGATGCCTTCGCCCATATCGAGTTCCCACTTGCCGTTTCCCTTGTTCTCAAGAGGCATGGAGCGCCACTCGTTGCTGCCAGATGGGCCACCCTGCGAGGTGTTGTAGATCGTGCCTTGTAACATGACAGCCTGCATCGAGCCCGCTGTCTGAACTTCCACCTTGCTGATGATTAACGAAGTCGTTTGCCCGCCAAGTACGAGTTCTTCCCAGCCCGAAGAAGGGAATTCCTGCGTAAGGGCTGGTCCTCCATTATGGCTGATAGTCAGTTTCATGCTGTTGATGCCGATGTCTCCACCGCCTCCGATGGTAAAGTTGACCTTATAATCTTTACCACCATTATTGTAAAAGACGTCATTTCCTGAGCCGTCTTGTCCTTTTACATAGAACTGGAAGGTCTTCGACTTGTAGTTGCTGAGCCATTCCTCCTCTATGATTTCGTATCCTTCTTTACCGAATTCGAGCATCCAATAACCGCTGCCTGACGGATTTAACGGCATTGCACGCCATTCATTGCTGCCAGAGGGACCGCCGTTCTCCGTGTCGTACATCGTGCCGAACACTTCCACGCTTCTTATTCCGTCTGAGGTCCAGACCTCAGCCTTCATTATCTTCAGGGACGTTGTCTGCCCTTCTAAGTTCAACGGAGTTACATTTTCGTGGTCGAAATACATTTCGAAAGGCTCGCCGCCATTGTGGCTGAGTGTCAGTCTCACGCTGTAAATCTCCTCTTGCGACGTGTTTTCCGTGAGGAAGAAGCGGAACTTGCTGCCTTCCTTATTCTTGCCCAAGAAGAAGTACTCCCCGTCAACTACGACCTGATAATTGACCTCGAGGACATAGTCCTTGTTGGGTTCCAGGCCGTTTGTCACGTCAAGTCCCATCATGTCGGTATAGCAGAACATCTGGTTATCACCCTGATGGTCGAGATGAGTAGCACCTATTCCATTCCAGCCGCCTTCCGGTTCTTGTCCCTCTTCATAGACTCTGTACTGAAGACTCACGTCGTTCGTGCTCACGCCCTCGTTATAGCGGAACCAAAGAGCGAACTGATCGATGGCGAGCGAACTGATTTGTCCCAGTTGATCCTCAGGTGTGCGACTTCCATCACCGTTAAAAGAGTAGCTCCGACCCTCGCCACCAACGTTCAGAAACAAGTCTGCAGTAGATTCTTCGAGGAACTGAATCTTATTAATTAAGGTGCCACCTGAGCCGGTAGAGAACGTTACCTTGTAGTCCTCACCACCATTATTGTAGAAGACATCATTGCCGGAATTGTCCTTGCCTTGTATATAAAACTCGAAAGTCTTGAACTTATTATCCCAACTACCGTCAACGAGATCTCTTCCACCAGGTATATCAATCATCCAGTTGCCATCTCCCACATCCACGAAACCTACTTCTTGCCACTCTGCATCGCTTTCCGGACCTCCGTTTGCAGTCTTATACATCGTGGCTTTAAACTTCATATCTGTAAAGGTTCCCGATGTCGTAACCTCTGCTTTATGGATTTTCAACGATGTGATATACCCGCCTAAAAGAAGCTCATCAAAACCTGAAGCAGGAATCATCTCTGTAAAAGTCTCCCCGCCATTCATACTGAGAGTGAGCCTCAAACTCGTGATTTCAGCGGCTTTTGCACTCCAAACAAATGCGAGCAACGCCATTAAAAGGGTAAAAATCTTTGTCTTCATATGCTTTTATATTTGGTTAAATTCATACATATTCCCGCGACAAAGATACGAAGAAAATCATAACATCCAACTTTTTATTTAGGAAAAAAAACAAAAACTCCGTGCTTTTTCATTTGACTTGGCACGGGACAATAAAAAACAAAGCGTGCCGAGTCTTTCAACTAAGCACGTTAAGTTGATCAATTAAGCACGTTAACTTTGCAAAGTTAACACGTTAAGTTTGCAAAGATGGCACGTTAAGTTTTGCATCTTAACGTGCCATCTTTGCAATTGAGGCTCGCCGTCTGAAAATCAGCGGCTTAGGAAACGAGCTTTCCTTACTTGATGTTCGGCTCTTCGAGGCCCAGTCCCTTCTTCTTATCGACCATCTTCAGGACGAAACCAAGCAGGAGTGCTGCTACGCCGAGGCTGGCCAACATTACCAGCGGGGCTGTGTAGTTGAACTGAGTCGGGTCGGTAACGCCAGGATTTGTCTTGTCCAAAACCTTGCCGATAAGCAGGGGGAAGAGCCAAAGACCTATGTTCTGAATCCAGAAGATGAGTGCATAAGCGGAACCTATAACCTTGGCATCCACCAGTTTAGGAACGCTTGGCCACAAACTTGCAGGCACCAGAGAGAACGAGGAGCCCAGCACAAGAATGGTGATGTAGGCAATCGCGATGCCTCCGATGGCTGAGCCCTTGAACAAAGGCAACACGAAGGCAAAGGTCAGATGGCAGAAGATGAGGAGCAACGAGCCCAGAATCAGCATCGTGGCTGCCTTGCCTTTGTGGTCAACATAACTGCCCAAGATAGGCGTGATGAGCACGGCCAGGAGTGGGAACACCGCGAAGATGCTCTCAGCAGACTGCCTCATGTAACCCATATAGCAATAGGTGACGAGGGCGAGGATGCTGACGCAAAGCAAGCCGTACTTAGCTCCAAACTTCTTCTGGAAGTTGCTTGCGAAGCCAGTTGCCGCAACAAAGAGCATGATGAGGTACTGAACGATGGTCACATCGGGCTTTGCCCAGAACGAATTAGCATCGGGTGCTACGAGTGTGAGGTTGCACTGCAGCATGTTCACGGCGTACTTCTGGAAGGGGAAGATTGCGCTGTAGTAGAGCACACAAAGCAGAGCGACAAGCCAGAAGCCACTCGAAGTGAGGATTTGTCCCAAGTCGCTTATCTTGAAGGGGTCGTCCTTCTCCTCTGCCTCACCAGTCTGCGCGTCGAGTTTCCTGTCCATAAAGAAGTAAACGATGCTCATGATGAGGGCAATGCACATCAGCACTACGCCAAAAGCAACCGAGCGAGAAACGCTGACTTGACCGCCCAAACGAGCGAAGAAGGGCGAGAAAATCATGCAAGTTGCCACGCCAAGACGGGCCAGAGCCATCTCCGAACCCATTGCCAAAGCCATTTCTCTGCCCTTGAACCACTTGACGATACCGCGACTGACGGTAATACCGGCCATCTCCACACCACAACCAAATATCATGAAACCGCAGGCAGCAAACTTAGCGGAGGCTGGCATTCCATCATAGAAAGGCGATACTCCAAGTTCATCAAACACGGGAATGTAGTTCAGATGGCTGTTGAACCAAGCTTCCAAGCCACTTCCCATGAAAGATTCATCCACGGCGTACCACTTGATGCAAGCGCCTATGAGCATCACAACGGCAGAAAGAACCATCGTGAAACGCACGCCCATCTTGTCGAGAATGATGCCCGCGAAGATGAGGAAGAAAGCAAAAACGTTTAGGAACACCTCGGAGCCTTGCATCGTTCCGAAGGCCGTGCTGTCCCATCCACGAGTCTCCTGCATCAAATCCTTAATGGGAGAAAGGATGTCCATGAAGATGTAACTGCAAAACATGGCAAGTGCCAAGAGCAGAAGAGCCGTCCAGCGCATGCCGGCGCTGTCGCGTAAAGTCTTTTGAATTGCTTGTGTCATTTGTTGTCGTTATTACGTTATTTCGTTATATCGTTATTTCGAGAGACTATTTCAGCCACTTGTCGAGCCATGCGAAGTAAGTCCGCTGCCACAAGATTCCGTTCTGTGGTTTGAGCACCCAATGGTTCTCATCGGGGAAGATGAGCAGTTGGGCTTCGATGCCTCGCATGCGAGCAGCGTTGAAGGCACTCATGCCTTGAGTGGCGTTGATGCGGTAATCCTTCTCGCCATGTATGCAGAGGATGGGCGTGTCCCATTTGTCGACGAAGCGATGCGGGCTGTTTTCGTAGGTCTTTCGGGCGCGTTCTGTCTGGTCTTTGTTCCAATAAGCGTCGTCGTACTCCCAGTTGGAGAACCAGTTCTCCTCTGTCTCGGTGTACATCGCCTCGAGGTTAAATGCTCCGTCATGTGCGATGAAGCACTTGAAGCGGCCTTCGTGATGACCTGCCAGATAGTAAACCGAGAAGCCGCCAAACGAGGCTCCGACAGCTCCGAGGCGGTCCTTATCAACGTACGGAAGGTTCTCCACGGCATCGTCTATCGCGGAAAGATAGTCCTTCATGCACTGTCCGGTCCAGTCTCCGCTGATTTCCTCGAGCCATTCCTGCCCGAAGCCCGGCACACCGCGACGGTTCGGAGCAATCACGACATAACCCTGCGATGCCATTATCATAAAGTTCCAACGGTAGCTCCAGAACTGACTGACGGCACTCTGAGGACCGCCTTCGCAGAAGAGCAGCGTAGGATATTTCTTCGCGGCATCAAAGTGAGGAGGCAAGATAACCCAGGTCAGCATCTCCTTTCCGTCGGTGGTCTTCACCCAGCGCTGTTCGATGCTGGGCTTCGCAAGCTGGTCAAGGATGTCCTTATTCACTTCGGTCAACTGCTTTATCTGTGTGTCGGCAATCGTGTCGCCAGGGTTAACGACATAGAGGTCAGCAGGTTCCGTGATGCTGTGACGCTCTGCAAGAATCTGCTTGTCGTTGAGCATCTGCACGGAACCAAAGTCGGCCCAGTCGTTGGAAAGTTGCTTGACTTCGCCCTTGAGGTTCGTCTTGTAGAGGTTTTCCGTGGCGTGCCAAACCGCTATATAATATAATGTATAGGAATCAGGTGCCCAGCAGAAGTCATCGACGCTGGAGTCGAGGCTCTCGGTAACGTAGGTCTTGATGCCTTCCTTCAGGTCGTAGATGCAAAGGCGCTGGCGGTCGCTCTCGTAGCCGTCGCGCTCCATCGAGAGCCATGCCACGTAGCGTCCGTCGGGAGAGAACTTCGGATTGAGGTCGTAGCCGACGTTCTCATCCTTGTGCTTAACGTTGATTTCCTGATCTTTCAGTGTCTTGGAGGGATTCAACTGCTTTCCATCGCCATGATAAGCCATCTCATTGCAGCCAAGTATACCAAACTCTCTGAACTGCTTACACAGGTTCTTTGTGTGCTCAATAGAGTTGAGGTCGCGAGCTTCAACGTCATAAAGGAAGATGTCGCTGTCGGTCGAGATGCTATATTCCAAGCCAGTCTTGCAGCGGCAGGTAAAGGCGATGAACTTCGAGTCAGGGCTCCAAGCCAATTGTTCAATACCGCCGAAGGGCTCCATGGGGCACTCGAAGGGCTCGCCATCGAGGATGTCGAACTCCTCACCCGTTTCGAAATCGATGACGAAGGGGTGCTGGATGCTCTCCACATAGTGGTCCCAATGGCGATACATCAAGTCGTTCACAACGCGACCGGTAGCTTTGGGAAGGTCTTCAGGATTCTTCTGGATGATTTCATTGAAGTCGATGCTCTTCAGGAGGATGACTTTCTTGCCGTCAGGAGCAAATAGGAAACCTTCGACCTTGCCTTCGGTTTCGCTCATCTGCTTGCGGTTTTTGCCGTTCAAGCCCATCTTCCAGACCTCACCCTCGCGAAGGAAAGCGATGGTTTCGTTGTCCAGCCATTGCACATCGGTCTCGTTCTCGGCATCATTTGTCAGTTGCTTCTGTTCGCTGCCGTCAGCATTCATCATCCAAAGAACCTGGTGGCTCTTGTTCTCCGTCACGCTGTAGTAGCCCATCTGGAAGGCAATGTGCTCTCCGTCGGGCGAGGCTTGATAACCACTGATGCGGCTCATTGCCCAAAGAGCCTCGGGCGTCATGAGGTCGCCATCGAGTTGAATGGTTTGTTTCTCTATGTTAACCTTGTCGTTTTCCTTCTGCGTACCGCAAGACATGAGTAATAATGAAAGAATGAAAAAATGAAAGAATGAATGCTTACTGTGTCTCATCTTTAATCTCTAATCCTTAATCTTTAATCAATTATCTTCGTTTCGCTTGTTCCTGCTGCATCTTCTGCAAAGCCTCGAGGCGTGCTTGCAAGCCCGACACCTTCTTGGGATCGTTCTTGTGCTGCTCGCGATAAGCCTCCAGACCGGCAAGGAGTTTTGCATCATCAGTCTTCATGCGCAGGTACCACATCGTGAGGATATTGAGCAAGCCCGATATGAAGTAGAAGTAACTCAGACCGCTCGAGTAGTTATTGAACCAGAAGAAGAACATCAGAGGCATGAGGTACATCATCCATTGCATCATCTTCATCTGCTGTGCCTGCTCGCCTGTAAACTGGTTTTGCTGCTGGCGCATCGAGATCCAAGTATTGATAAGGTTCGTCGCACTAAAGAGGATACAGAAGAGACTCAAGTGGTTGCCGATAAGCGGAAGGCTCGTTCCCCAACGGATTGGGTCATCGTAAGCACTGAGGTCGCTAGCCCAAAGGAAGCTCTCGCCACGCAAATCGATGGCATTAGGGATGAAGTTGAACATCGCTATCCAGATAGGCATCTGTATGAGCATCGGCAAGCATCCGCCCATAGGACTGACGCCGTACTGACTATAGACCTGCATCATGGCCTGCTGCTTCTGCATAGCCTGGTCGGGATTGGGATATTGCTTGCCCAGTTCGTCGAGCTTTGGCTTGAGGACACGCATCTTGGCACTGCTCAAATAGCTCTTCTTTTGGGTAGGCCAAACAGCCACCTTCACGATGACTGTCATCAAGAAGAGGACGATACCCATCGGCAGGCCCATGGTCTTGAGCCAGTCAAAGACATAAAGAATCGACCAGCGATTGATGAAGCGGAATATCCACCAACCAAGATAAACGAGTTCGTCGAGGTCGGCATCCGAGCCATAAGCCGTCATCTTGCTGTGTGCCTTGAGGATATGGAAGTCGTTCGGGCCAAGGTACATCTGCAGGTGAGTGGGCTCCTTACCTGTCACATCGAACGGAATCTGCGCCTTTGCCTGATATTCCTTCAGGTAGCCTGCGTAATCGTCGTTAGGCATTTGGGAAGAAAGAGCTGCCTTCGTCATAGGCTTATCCGCGATGAGGACGGCGCTGAAGAACTGGTTCTTGAAGGCAATCCACTCGAGAGATTCCTCGGGCTCCTTGCTGTCGTTGCTCGTCTCGCTGAGTTTCTTCACGCCTTTGCCCTGCCTTTTGTAGGTGAGAGAGCTGTAGCGGTTCTCAAAGTCCTTACCCTTCTCCTGCTGCAGAACTGCTGCTTTCCAATCGAGGAGCAGCGCCGTCTCGCCAGGCATAGCTAATCCCTCCAGCCCCTGCGACGTGATGTTCATGTCGAGCATATAGGCATTGGGACGAAGGGTATAGCTGACCTGAAGCTGTTTCCCCTCCTGTTCTGCCACGAAGGTAACGGTGGAGTCGGTCTGCTCGGCGATGTTGAAGACGAGATCTGACAGGCTGAGGTTCTGCTGCTTAAGCGGCAAAGTGAACTTCATCGAAGCATCTTCTTTGCCGAGAATCACGACATCGCCATCCCTGCGACGGCTCTTGTAACCGATTATCTCAGCATCCTCGACCACAGCACCCTTGCTGTTGAGGCCCACCTTCACCTTATTGTTCTGAAGGACAATACGCTGTCCCTCGCCATTACTCTGGGAGAAGAAGAGAACGCTGCTGTCCGGCTGGGCTGGAGTAGCTGCAATCGTTTCGGTTTCAACCTTCTCGGCTTCTGCTTGTTTCTGCTGCTCCACGGCAGCGATACTATCCCTTTGTGCCATAGCTTCCAACTCTTCCTTACTGGGCTGACTGTACCAGCTGAAGCCAATGACTACGAGGGCAATGAGAATAAATCCTGTAACTGTATTTTTATCCATATAGGTTATATATTTTTCTATTTAGGCGTACAAAAGTACAAAAAACTTTAAACTTTAGCCCTTAAACTCTAAACTTTTTCGTATCTTTGCACAAAATTAGAACAAATGAAGCGGCTTACAATACTATTCATTACCTGTTTTATGGTCTTGGGAGCCAGTAGCGCCACCCAGACGAATGCAAAGGAAGAAGAAAAAGCAGACTCTTCTCTGCTTCTGAAGAATTACCTGAAAGCTCTCGAAACACTGGTGAAGGAACGAGACTCGCTGAATACATCAACGGCGGCCTCTGCCCCGAATGCCTACTACTACCAGATTCTTTCACAGCCTGCGCTTTATAGTTCATCGATACATCAAATGTTGGGACAAACCGATTTGAGCAGTTCTGACCAGCAACTGCAGCGTCTCTTTGCCTCCAGAAAGATGTTGTCTTCACTTTATACCGGAGCTCCTCAGCTCGTCAGGCAGACGGAAAGTGACATCACAGGACAGGCTGCCATCCGAGGCGACATAAACGACAGACTGACGGCTGCTGACAAACTGGCCGACAAAGTAGCCGCTGCCTCACTGGTTCCTGAGTTGGACGGACCGGTGGAGGTCATTACCCGTCGCCCTAACTTCTGGAAGTTCTCGGGTACCACCTCGCTGCAATTTGCACAGAACTATATCTCGGACAACTGGTATAAAGGCGGCGAGACCAACTGGATAGGCAATTTCGACCTCACATTGCATGCCAACTACAACGACCAACGCAAGATAACCTGGGAGAACACGCTGGATGCGCAACTGGGTTTCCAAACGACGGAGACCGACGAAAAGCGCACTTTCCGACCGAGCCACAACCTTCTTCGCTACACCGGAAATGCCGGCTACAAGGCTTGGAAGAACTGGTACTACTCTCTTTTGGTCATTCTGCAGACCCAGATTGCACCCAACTATCAGAGAAACACCGATAAGATTACATCGAAGATACTGTCTCCGTTAGAAATTACGATTGCCCCCAATATGAAGTACGAAATAGCATGGGGCAAGAAGAAGCAGTTCACGGGACAACTCAACATTGCCCCCCTTGCCATGAAGATTGTGTATGTCAACGATGACGAACTTGTCACAAACTTCGGCATAGAAGCAGGGAAGCACCAGAAGACGACGTTCGGTCCCAACATCACGCTCAACACGAAGTGGCAGATATGCAAGCAAGTCTCTTGGACAAACCGCATGTACTGGTTCAGCAACTTTGACTACAACATCTGGGAATGGGAGAATAAGATCAACTTCTCCATCACCAAACTCATCACCGCAGACCTTCATCTCTATCCGCGCTTCGATAATAGCAACCCCAAATACCGTTCCGGAGAGAACCACGACGGCACCTACATGATGTTCAAGGAACTGCTAAGTCTGGGCCTGACCTACAATTTCTGAGGCAATTACCCGTTTCGACCATGCTCATCAAATCAGCCGAATACCTTATCAGCAGCGCCCGTGTGGACCAATGTCCGCAGGGAGATTTGCCGGAGTTCGCTTTTATAGGGCGAAGCAATGTAGGCAAGTCCAGCCTCATCAACATGCTGACAGGCAGAGCGGGTCTGGCCAAAACGTCTGCCACACCTGGCAAGACCATCCTCATCAACCACTTCCTAATAAATAAAGAGTGGCATCTTGTCGACCTCCCAGGTTATGGTTACGCCAAGCGGGGACAGCAGCAAAGGGACGAATTGCAACGGATGATAACGGGCTACATCCTGCGTCGCGAGCAGATGATGAACCTCTTTCTTCTTATCGACGCGCGCCACGAACCGCAGCGCATCGACCTGGAATTCATCGAATGGCTCGGCGAAAACGGCATCCCATTCAGCATCGTCTTCACGAAAGCCGACAAGCTCTCGAAGGGAAAGCTTGCTGCAAACATCAAGCATTACCTCGGCGAACTCTCGAAACAATGGGAGGAACTGCCGCCACACTTCATTACAAGCAGCGAGACAAAACAGGGCAGAGAGGAACTCCTTGACTACATCGACGAGATTCTCGGTAATTAGTTTTGTCACAAGTATCGCCGTTTTACTTTCTTTTTGCTATTTTTGCACACGCCTCAAAAGGGTCGAAAACAGCACGAAACACGTCGAATTTGCAAACGCAACACGCCAAGTTTGTCAACTCCCTACGTTAAGTTGGTCAACTTAACACGGGGCGTTTGAATTTTAACTGCGTTGCTTTTACAGAAGAATCACGCTAAAAAGTGTGCAAAAACACGATAAAATGGCCGATTTTGTAAGGCGCAGTTGTCAAATCAGCACTTTCCTATTTTTGAGCCACCTTGTAACATCTTGATTTTCAGCATGGATTCGATTTGAGCGCATTTCTTTGAAAAAATGACCAAAACCATGCCCGAGACCATTTTAAGCGATTCTGGAGCATTCACCCAAAATTGAAGTGTAAGCAAAAGGCCCTATTTCGTGACAATCTGTCAACAGCCGAATTGTCAATACCACTCGACGTTGCTGCTGTAGGAACTCTGCTTCTTCCATCGCAAAGCATCGGTCAGGGTGCCGGCCTTGCAGGCGAAAAGGAAGTTGAAACTGGTGTATGGATAGACAACCATGCTGCAGGACATGGAGAAGCAATGCAGGTCGCGGGCCAAGGAAAGCGTCGTCATACTCAATCTCTTGTAGTTGAAGTCGTAGCCGGACGAGAAGTTGATGTTCCAGCCCTTGGCAATGCCGACATTTCCAGAGAAGTTGAGCGTATGGGTAAACTTGTAGGGATAGCGCATCCGCTTGGGGTTGATTGGCGCAGCAGTATTCTCGCGCATAGAGACACCATAGCTGACGGTCAGGCTCCAAGGCATCTGGAACTTAAGGTAACCATCCTCGTCTATTTCGGTGGATGCATTTTCCGTTTCGGCTTCCCTACCCTTCTTTCGGTCAGGATCGACGTTCTGCATCATAGGATCCACGTCTTCGTCGTCGTATCCATCTTCGTCGTCATCATCAGCAGAACTGCTGGCAAAACGTTTCGAAACCTTGTCCTTCATGCCAAGCAACTTCCTGAACGTCTGGTTATTGAAGGTGTAATGGATGTTCTGACTCATGCCCTGGAAACGTCCGAAGCGTCCCTTACCCCACTCGGTATGGTTGCCGACATAAACATTGCCGTTCTTGTCGAACTCGTAGGCGTAAGTGGCAAAGACAGCATTCATGGAGAAGGTATAAGTCTTCGTCAGTTTAAGACGCAGGTGCATGCTGAGGTCGCTCCACGGCTTCGTCTTTGCAGCCATATTATAACTCATGGACATACCCAGCTCGTCAATAAGACTGATCTTTTTCTCGCCCGTCGAGTCACGGCTGGACCGCACCTTCATTTCAAGGTTATTGGAGATATCCAGCTGGACGCTTCCGCTCATGCCATTAGGAGCAGTACCATAAGCATTACCCGAGAAAGGAGAGTAAGTCACCGTAGAGACATTGCCGTCCTTATCCGTACGGACATACGTGTCGTAGAAGCCCCACATCGGCTTGCTGAAATCAGGAGCATAGTTAAAGCTAACGGAGGGGGAAAGCATGTGTCTGATGGCCTTAATCTTCTTTCCGCCAAACCAAGGCATTGGCGTATAGTAGCCATAGAGCTTCGTGTTGGCCGTTAAGCTCATCGTAAAATTATAGACATTATAGAAGCCATTTACAGTATCTCGCTTCACTGTCCTCTTGTCTTCGTCCCACGACTGCATGACCTTCTTCGAGTACATACGGTCGATGAACGTGAAGTTCGGCGTAATGTTGATATACTTGAATATGGGGAAAGTAGCATTTATGGGTATCTGGTGTCTCATTCCATTACGCCAATCCTTAATCAGACTACTCTTGAAAAGCAAATTCTCCTTGGTATTGATGCTATTGGTGAGTGTTCCACTGTAGCTCACGCCAATCTTCTCGTACCAACGCTCCTTGCCGGCCATCTTCTTTCGCTTGAAAGGATAGAATCGGTTGAGCTGAATCGTAAGGTTCGGCAGGGTAACAGCAAGGCTGCTGTCACGCACCTGCTGCGACAGGTTGAACGTGCTGCTAAGTGTCAGGCCTATATTAGGAAACGACTTGCTGTAGCTGATACTACTCGTCCTGACACTCTGCGTATAGCTCTCCGGATTGTACATGCTGACGAGATTGTTGCGCTCGTAGCTGCTTGTCGAGAAGTTAACACTTGCCGTAAAACTCTGCGTCGGGTTAGCCTTCGGGTCTTGTCGATGCGTCCAGGTTACCTTGAAACTCTTCGAGACAGAATAGTCCGGCATATTCTTCTCGCCGTTTTGTGTGTACTGATAGCTGAGATAGAGGTTTCCACTATAGCGATATCTCTTCTTATAAGTAGATTGTCCCGAGAGAGACCAAGAGCCCTTCGTGTATATGTCTGCCAGGATTTTGGCATCCACATAATCATTGAAGGCAAAATAGTAACCGCCCTCACGCAAATAGAAACCTCGCGTCGTCTCATCTCCATAGCTGGGCATGATGAAGCCACTGCTATACTTATCCCTGAAGGGGAAGAAGCCGTAGGGAATTGCCAGAGGCAAAGGCACGTCGCATACAACAAGATAAGTCGGTCCGAACACCACATCTTTGCCAGGACGCATCTTGGCTCTCGTCATGTTAAGGTAGAAGTGAGGATGCTCGGCATCGCAGGTCGAGTAGAATGCCTTCTTAACATACATCGTGCCGCTGCTATCACGCTTGCCATCCATACTCTTCATGTAGCCTTCTCCCTGTTGGGTATAAACGTTGGAGATGAATGCCTTGCGCGTCTTGAAGTTATAGCTGATGCTATCCGGCTCGTATTCATCCTTACCTTGACGGAAGAGAGGCTTGCCCGTAACGTTGCCCAACGAGTCTGTTCGGCTGGTAGCATGAACAAGGCTGCTGTCAATAGCGATGTTGATAATATCCGCCTCGAGTTCAAGATTCTGGTATTGTACCTTGCTGCCGCCATACAGATGAGCATGGGAGTGAGCGTAATCGAAGGTAATTGAGTCTTCGGCAGAATAGTTGACGGGCATATCGAGGGCATTCTTGCTCTTGCGCGTCGTATCGACAGGTACAGTGTCCTGCGCCGCGGTATCTGGCAAAATGGTATACGAACGCAAGGGTAGGCTGTCTTGCAACAGCGAGTCAACGCCATTCCTCAGGAATGTCATCCTTCCTGCAGGACGGGCTGCCAGTGCTGCCAGAACATAGCATGCCGTCAGTATCGATAATAATCTTGCCTTCAATTGCTATACAATTATTCCAATTTGCAAAGGTAAGACTATTTTCCGACACTTTGTGTCTTTTTCCTTTATTATTATGATTTTTTCACTCAAAGCGGGCCATCCAGGCCTTGAACACGGCAATACCGTCGCTCCCGAACTTCTCCAGACTGCGTATGGCCTGCTCGGGAGTCTTCTCTATATCGAGACGTGTCTTTGAGTAGTACTTGTCGGCATAACAGATGATTTGCTCCTCGATGCTTTCCGGCGTAAAGTCCTGATGCGGCAGGGGCAGGTTCTGACGTTCTATCTCTGCGGCCGTGAGCCCAGTTCCCGTGTGCCGCTCTGCCACTCGGGCATGTAGGGGCAGTCCTTCGGCACGAAGTATCTCTGCTCCAAGAATGCCGTGACGAATGTAGGGCTCTGTTCCATAACAGAAGATGGAAGGTGCATCGACGCGACAGATGCCGATGTCATGGAGCATTGCGGCTTCCCAAAGAAGCGTCTCGTCTGCCTTCAGCTCTGGATGAGCCTTGGCGATTTTCAGGGCTCGTCGAGCCACATCTGTGCTGTGACGAAGCAGGATTTGCTCCAACTGCGTATTGCCTTCGCAATACCTATGTATTAACTCTTCGACCATTTCTTGTCATTTCTTCTGCAAAATTACAAAATAATTATGAATTATGAATTGTGAATTATGAATTTCTTCGTACCTTTGCAACTTGAAAGCAGTAAAGGAGGTAATAAGATGAAGTACGGATTCGACAACGACAAATACATTTCCATTCAGTCGCAGCACATTCAGGAACGCATTGCCCAGTTCTCCGGCAAGCTTTACCTTGAGCTGGGCGGCAAACTCTTCGACGACCATCATGCCAGCAGGGTATTGCCCGGATTCCAACCCGACAGCAAGCTCAGGATGTTCCAGCAGCTGAGTTCCAGTGCTGAGATAGTCATCGTCATCAGCGCCCTCGATATTGAGAAGAACAAGGTCCGTCAGGACTTGGGCATTACCTATGACGAAGACGTGTTGCGCCTGCGGTCGGAGTTCCAGAATCGGGGCTTTATGGTGAACGGTGTGGTCATCACCCATTACAATGGCCAAAGCAGTGCCGCCATCTACCGCCGTCGCCTGGAACACCTCGGAATACGTGCTTATTACCATTATAATATCGAGGGTTATCCCAGCAACGTTGCGCTGATAAATTCCGACGAAGGCTTCGGCAAGAATGATTATGTAGAGACCACGCGTCCGCTGGTCATCGTAACGGCTCCCGGACCTGGCAGCGGCAAGATGGCCGTCTGCTTGAGTCAACTCTATGCCGAGCGCAAAAGAGGCAAGGAAGCCGGTTACGCCAAGTTCGAGACCTTCCCTGTATGGAACCTCCCCCTGAAGCATCCTGTCAACATTGCCTATGAGGCTGCTACGGCCGACCTGGGTGACGTCAACATGATCGACCCCTTCCACATGGATGCCTACAATAAGGTTGCCATCAACTACAACCGTGATGTAGAGATATTCCCTGTCCTCAACACCCTCTTCGAAGGCATCTACGGCACATGCCCCTACAAGTCGCCGACCGACATGGGCGTGAACATGGTGGGATTCTGCATCTGCGATGACGACATCTGCCAGCGAGCAGGCAAGGACGAGGTAATCCGTCGTTACTACACCGCCCTGAACCAGATGGCCGACGGCGCTTGCAACGAGAACGAGGTCAACAAGATTGCCTTGCTGCTCAAGCAGGCCAAAATCAGCACCGACGACCGTCGCGTCACCGTCGAAGCACGTCGTCGTTTGGAGGAGTCCGGTGTTCCATCGTCGGCCATGGAACTCGAGGACGGCACCATCATCACAGCCGCCTCGTCGCCCCTGCTCGGCACAGCATCCTCGCTGCTGCTCAACGTGACCAAGCACCTTGCAGGCATCGACCACGAGCTCAAGCTCATCTCGCAAGACCTCATTGAACCCATCCAACGAACAAAAATAGAGTATTTGGGCGGACACAACCCTCGCCTGCACACCGACGAAGTGCTGGTTGCACTCAGCGTGCTGAGCCGTCAGGACGAGAACTGCCGCAGAGCACTCGCCCAACTGCCCAGCCTGTCAGGACTCCAGGCACATACCACCATCATGCTGGGCGAAGTAGATCGCAAGATATTCAAGAAGCTTGGTGTGGACCTCACTTGCGACCCCGTCAAGAAATATTGAGCACGAATAAACGCCCTATAGGGGCGACTGGGGTCCGGAGTATGCTCCGGAGAAGCCACTGAATGTGGCTTCGGCCCCACAAAGGGGAGCGAGTTTCCACTCGCGACGGAGGAAGAGTTAACGCCCTATAGGGGAATAAGCAACGCCCTATAGAGGAATGACTAATCCCCTATAGGGGAATGACTCTTCCTCTATAGGGGATTTTTATACCCCTTATTTCGGGGCTCACATCAAAGCGTAGTTGTTTAGGCTTTTCAGTACCTGTAGGCGGCGCCTATAGTAGCATAGATGGGATACATCTTGAAGGTAATTGCCTCGAAGTTGCGGTCCCAAATGTCCGTCATACCCCAGTCAAGCAGGCCGAAAACGTTCAGGTGCTTCATGGCTTTCCAGTCGAATGCAATTTCTATGCCGAGGGCTACGGGCTGCATCTTCTCGGGGAAGTTGTCGGGATAGGGTGTGGGGTTCTCTCGCGACATCAGGATCTTGGTGCCAGTCGGCACGTCCTCACGCAAATAGCCAATGCCTTCATCGTTATCGAAGACCTCGCCCGAGAATGTCTGGTGGAAATAGAGACTCAAGTAGGGGCCAGCAGAAACATTCCACCTGGGGCTCATTCGGAACGTGGCAAGCAGAGGGAGCGTCACACCCCACATCTCGGTATTGGTGACATTCGTGCCCGTAAAGTAGCCCTTCGTCACCTCACCCTCCTGCTCGAGCCAGACGTAGTAGTTCTTCACGTCGGCATTCGTATGGAACCCTTCCCAGAAGAAATGTGCTCCGGCACTAATGCCCCAACGCTTCGTAAACATCTTGTAGCCATCAATGCCCAAGCTGACACCGCCTCTCGGGCTGAAGCCGTTCACCTTTCTTATCTCGGCCGGCAAGGGAATCGGCGTGGTTCCACCAATGACATAGCCTACTCGAGCAATGAAGCCTCCGCCTTTCAGGCCTGTAGTAGGGCCCCACTTTTCCCAACGGTCCTCTTGAGCATTAACCGATGCAGAGAGGAAAAAGAGTGTTAATATCGTAAATACAATGTGTTTCATATCTGTTGTCCTTTTATTCGCAGAATAGCTGAATGTTATCAATTAAGAGTTTGCTACCGATGGCTCCCATAAAGTGAGCACCCTGCCAACTGCTTGCAAAGCCAATGATAAGGCTGTAGCCCCTGTTTGCCAGCACCTCGGCATCAATCTCGTCACGATATTCAACAGGAATCGTAAACTCCTGCCACTCACTTGTAACACCATGAATGGGGGCATCGGAAAGTTTGTCCGTGCCATCCTCGTTATAATAGTGAGGCAAACGTCCCAGGGCTACGATGTGAGGGCTGGACAGGACATCATTGCCATCGAGCTGTATCTTGTTGCCCTCAGCATCCTCGTTGCGGTAAAGCACCACATATGCATCAGGTTCATCCCATACGCCCTCCATCGTTTGCCCTGCTTTATTCCAATAATCTTCGGCACGCTCGTAACGCAACCATACACGCATCTGGACAGGTTTGTGCATGAAGGGCGAGCCGAATTGCGTAGCCTTAAGAGCATTCTTAATAGCATTGCTGACGTCGAAAACGCCATTGAACATCGAACCGGAGGCGATACGCATGCCAACCATCTTACCGAAAGGACCTGTATCACATGTCTCAAGTTTAAGGCAGTCACTGCCATCAGGACCTCCGCCAGCAACGGGCGTCGAAGGATATTCCATAGGCTTTGCCGACGACTTGCTTATCTTGAAGCCCGGGTTGCCATTCTTCCAGACGCCATCCGTAAAGACTTCCGGAGCACTCCACATGTAAAACTTGCCCGACGGGTCGAGGTAGTAATCCTCAAAATCAATGGTCAGGTTGCCTTCGCTGGGCGTATCGTGCTCAATCTTAATACTATAGTTGCGGCTCCAAGCCTTGTCTTCCGAAACGACATGGAAGCGGCAAACTCTTTCATCGGAGAAGTCAACTTCAGAACCGTTCTGGAAAGGTACCTCATCGCCATCTTCCAAACGCATGAAGATGGAAGCTCCTTCGGTGACACGAAGCGTAAGGGGAACGCCATGCACATTGGCATAGCTGCGTACTATAAACACGATATCCGTTTCAGACGATATGACAGTCTGCATCGTGTCGTACTCGTGATAGAAAATGTCAGTAGGAGATTCAAAATGAAGCGACACGGCTTCTATGTCGCATTCGGTATTTGCCTGTTCTGCTTTAATGCAAGATAACATCAAAAGAGGAACGGCAACGAGTGCCACAATGGATGTTTTGTTCATGTTCTTTGAGTGCAGTTTACTTAAATTCGGGTGCAAAGGTACAACTTTTTTAGTAAAGAGAACAGTAGTTTACGGTATAAATGTGCATTATTACCACTTTTTGCCCTATTGTTCCACTACCATACGCTTAACGACGATGTCTTCCAAAGGCCGATTGTTCTTATCCGTCTCCACGCCTTGAATAGTCTTGACCACTTCCATCCCCTCAATAACTTCACCAAAGACGGTGTACTGTCCATCGAGATGAGGAGTGCCGCCACGTATGATATAGTCATTGATCATCTGCGGCGACAACCCGATGCCTTTCTCTGCCAACACTGTGTGCACCCTGTCGAGGTCATATTCGGTCTGCTTCTTGCCATAAACAATATAGAACTGGCTGCCGCTGCTTTCCATTTCTGGATTAACATCATCAGGCTCCCTTGCTGCCGCCAATGCACCACGCCAATGGTAAAGGTATGGCAGGTCGAACTCTGCCGGAATGGTATAGCCTGGCCCACCGTTGCCAAGCAACTGGCCCGGTTCTGCATTTCGACTGTCAGGGTCGCCTCCCTGAATCATGAAATCCTTGATACATCGATGGAAGAGTGTGCCATCGTAGAAGCCTTCGCGAGCAAGTCTGAGGAAGTTCTTGCTGTGCAGAGGCGTGTCTTCCGAGAGAGCGACACGTATATTGCCTACACTTGTCTCGATGCGAACGACATGACGCTTCTCTTTCTTCCTGGCATCTGCAGGAAGTGCACCAAAGCAAAGGAAAGCGAGAAGAATGACGAGAGGCTTTTTCCCAAACAAATACAACTGCAGGAAAGGGCTGACACGAAGCAATTGGCTTGCCAACAAGCAGAAAGCTATCACTACAAGCGCCACACTTACAGAAAGCACGATGGACAGTACGAAGTTGGGTTGATTGGCATTCAACCATTCTCCCACTTGCGGCATCTTTGGCAAGAGAAGGAAGTGAAGCAGATAGATGTCGAGTGTACGTGTGCCTATAAAACTGAGGAAACGACCCGTTCTCTTCCCTTCGTCGAACCATGTTTTATAATGTCTGAAGAACATTACCGCGAGCAACAAAAGGCTGTACATCGCTGTGGTTCGAGGCAGGTTGACCCAAACTTTTCTGAGTGTATGCAGTTGGAAGAACTCGGCACAGCAGACGACAGCCAATGTTACAACCAGCGGGAAGAACCATGAAGTGTCGAACAACTGTTCTACCCTACTCCAATAACGTCGGACAATGTTGCCAAGCAGGAAGAACTGCATGTATCGAATGGTCTGCACAAGACTGGAATAAGTAAAGAACATGTCTTTGTGATAGGTAAAGGTCTTAGGCATGTAGAGCGTCTCGTAAGCAAAGACACTACCTGCCCATCCAACAAACAAGAGTGTCGGAGCCAGCCAATCGTTCTTGCCTATGAGTCTTTGCAGAAGGTTCCCGACATAACAACAGACATAATATATAATGAACATCTGCAGCAAAACCCAAGTGAACCAGTAGCCTCCTTTAGTCGGACTTGCCATCAGAAGCATGAAGTTATCCCCAAAGTCACCTTTCTTCCTGAATACCACGAACAGGCAAAGGAACACCAGAGTTGGGATGACCTGCACTTTAAACTTCTTCCAGGTGAGCTTTAAGGCATTGGGGATGGTCCACGAGAACGTGGCTTTATAAGCAAGGAAGCCGCTCACGAAGAAGAACAAAGGCATCCGCATTAATACCAGGAAAGGAAGTGCTGCGCTTGTCTTCTCGTTTTCGTGGAAAGCAAACTGTGCCACATGATAGGCCACCACCAGTATCATCGTAAAGCCTCGCAAGGCATCCAGCCAAGAGAGACGCTTATTCTGTTCGTTGTTCATAGTTCATAATTAAGGTTGATACTTCCTTTCCGCATTGCTTCACATTATAGTATTGTTCTGCCAGGGCACGTCCTCTTTGCCCCATCGCCTTTGCTTCCTCTGGATGATTGGCTATGTACTGCAACTTTTCCACCCAGCCCTCTACATCTTTTGGCTCAAGCCAGAAGCCACAACCTTCTGCCTCTATATTCATCGGCATTTGCGGGTTGCGGGTACAAAGGATGGGAAGCCCCAAAGCAAGAGCCTCCACGACGGTCGTCAAGCCGACTGTATAGTTGCTCTCCTGACAGCAGATGCAGACACATTGGCTTTGCGCGACCATCAAGGCGATTTCGTGAGGGATGAGACGACTGCCGTAATGTATCTCTATATTCTCTTGGGGATGAAGACTCTCGAAATAAGCCTGTCGTATCTTTTGGACATAAAGTGTTAGCGGCAAACCGGTCTTGTGGAAGGCTTCAAGCAGCGTCTCGTAGTCCCTCAACTCTTTCCCTGTTGAGATGAAGCGGCTGGGATGCTTGCCGTCTGGCTTCAAACTATCATAATAGTCAAGGTCAGCCCCCCAATGCACCATGCTCATTCGGCTTGGGTCGGCTTTCTTCGACAGGAGACTGTCTTGCATAAGTTTCTCGGAGAAGAAGATCATGTGATCCATTCCACGATAGAACAGGCGAGCAAATGCCTCGCGAAATGGGCTCTTTGCCTTGACGATTGGCTGGTGATGCCACACGACAATAGGGTGACGATAAAGTCCCAAAGCCCGAAGCAGAATGATGGGTTCGATGCCAAATGCATGCGTGGCATAAAGAACATCGTATCGTTTGCGACAAGTAAGCACTTTCAAAGTTGCGACTATCATGTCTCGAAGCCGCTTGTAAGTGTGTATCTGATGATGCCACACCACATCTATTCCGTAGTCCTTCAACTGCAAGGCTCCATAAAGGAAGTGCGAGGAGAAGACACCTTCCTTCCATTCACGAACGATTCGCTCTGTGTCTTGTGTATGATAGAAATATACTGTCATTTCATTTCTTCCACCTTCCACTCAGCCAAGGCACACGTTCCACGAAAGGAACGGCAACGAAGCATAGGGTAAAGGAGAGTATCAGGATGATGATAAGGGCAGGAATGCTTTTGTTTATGCTGTGGCCAAGCAGTCTGCTGACGTGAACATAACTCAGCATTATAGGGTAATGCATGACGAAGAAGACCATGCTGTGCTCGCCGATGAAGTTAATCACAGGCACTCGAGGCGTTGGCAATGAGAGTAGGACACCTGAGATGCCCAACAGAGAGAGGAGCATGATGAGGAGCACATTCCAGAAGGAACCTATCCAGAGATTCGTCTTCATTTCGTACTCGCCATGTAGGTAGATGTTGGCAAAGACGAAGCCTATGAAGAGTAAAATGCTGATAAAGAGGATCCAACGCTTTGTCAACTTATCAAGGATATGGTGCCACACCTTTCCCAAGTAGAAGAAGAAAGTGCCGCAGAAGACATTACTTAAGTAGAACCACAAAGGGTTCCCATGCAAGAAGAGCCAGTAACCGATGGCTGGAAAGAGCAGCACAAGCCAATGCAAGTAACGCACTCTCTCGATGAAATGCATCAGGACATAGGTCGTGAAGAAGGAAAGCAGGAACCAAAGCGGACTGTTACCAAAGGTAAGACCGCCTATTTGCCAACGGAATTTGCTCAACACAGCAACTGCTTTGGCTGGTCCTTCCGGGTAGAGACAAAACCAGCAGAACGTCATAACTCCTCCTATGATGCCCCACGAAAGGTAAGGCGCGAAGAGACGACGAATGCGGTCTCGCAGGTAAGGAAGCGTCTCGCCTGTAATGCCTTTATTGAAGTAGCCCGCCTTAAAGAAGAAGAAACTCATGAAGAAGAATGTCCAAGCCATCGTTTCCTTCCACCAAGTGGCTCCACGAAGTTGCGTCTGGCAGATGGCATGAAGCGTCACCATTCTGAGGATGCACAGTCCACAAAGCAAATCAAAGGCATTGTTACGCTGCTTCATCCCTTCCTTTATTAAATATATAATGTATAGACTCGCGCATTATCTTTGCCCCACTCACCCACATAATGCCGCCATAAAGGATGGCAGCCAGAAGGATGCGACTCAACAAGAGCAGCCACAAGTTCTCGATTCCCTTGGTGAGCCACCAGGTTAGGCTAAGCACGATGAGTGTGAAGACAAGGAAAGGTACGGTATCCTTCAGGGCTTCCATGAAGGTGAGGCCAGTCAAACGCCAAGCAAACCATTGCCAAATCGCAAGCCAGGCAATGTTGAGCGCCACGAAATAAACTACCATCGGAAGGAATCCGTAAGGATAAAGCAGGATGAGACCTGCCCAAACTGCCAGACATTGACCTATCGTGCAAGCCATGTTGACGTCGCTCCGACCCCGACTTATCGTGAGATTACTGTAGAGCGTGGTAATCGGAACGAAGGCTCCATGCAGGCAAAGCAGGGAGAGAATCAAGCCGCTCTCCCTCCACTTCTCGCCTCCAGCAAGCAGGATGAACTCCTGTGCAACCAAACCAAGCCCAAGCATAGCGGGGAAGGAGACAAAGCAAATGAATCGAAGCATCTTCCTAAAGACCTGACGATAGCGGCCTATCTCGTCCGTAACTTGTGCCAGAGTGGGTTGGCTGGTGCTCGTCACCATACCGTTTATCGTGCTCGAAGCCATATCGTTCCACTTCTTGGCGTTCGAATAGATGCCGGCTGTGTGGTCACCAAAAAACTTACCAAGCAAGACGGAAAAGGCGTGGAGGTTGCAGATGTTGACGATATTCGTGAGCATTAATTTGCTGCTGAAGCCGAACATCTTCCATGCAGGAGCAAGATTGAACTGGAGTGTTGGCCTCCAAGGCGAGAAGAACCAGGCCATAATCTGTGTGATGAAGACAAAACAGATTGCCTGCGTCACGATGGCCCAATAGGCGAAACCCTTGACAGCCATTGCAATACCAACGATTCCAGAGAGAAGCATGGCTGTGATAGAGCAAATGCTGGTCTGCCTGACCATCAGGTGTCCGAAGAGATAGGCACGTTGAACTGTGCCAAGACCAGAGAAGAGGAAGCCCAAGAAAAGCACTCTGGCAAGCGGAATCAGCTCTTCCTGCTCATAGAAATCTGCGATAAGTGGGGCGCAGAACCACAAGACAATATAGAGCGAGGCACTAACCAGCAGGTTAAACCAAAAGACGGCATTGTACTCTTCGTGAGTCGGTTCGCGCCGGTTGCAGAGTGCCGCCATGAAACCACTCTCTTGAAGGGCGTTCGCGAGGGCTGCGAAGATGTTCAACATCGCTACCTTACCGTAGTCATTCGGCGTGAGATAGCGGAGCAGAACCAGTCCGAAGACGGCACTTATCAACTGCATCAAGCCGTTCGACAACCCACCCCAGAGCATACCTCCAGCAGTCTTTTGCTTTAATGATTTCTCTTCCATCGCACTGCAAAGGTACGAATAAGCGAGAGAAAAACAAAAGAAAATGAGAATTTTCTAATTGTTTTTACGAGCGAGTCATTTGCTCGATAGGGTAAAATATGTTGACAAAAGCGACAGCTTCGGCACAAGAAGATTACAGACTTTGCTGGTCGATTGTGGTCGGGCTTACTGGCAACTTGAAAAAGATGGCGTGTTAAGTTGGCAAACTTGGCACGTTAAATCATCAAACTTGGCACGTCGAATTGGCAAACTTGGCACGTCGAATTGGCAAACTTAACACGTCGAATTGACAAACTTGGCACGCCTCGTTTTGAGACCAAGCTAGCATCTTTGCAAGATACTGCATTTCAAATGGTTACAAAATGCCTTGAAACTCACTTTTCTGGGCTCTTTCCAAAAGAAGGAAGCACACCCCATCCTTTCATTTTCGCAAAGAGGAATCACAGAGAAGAGCATTTCACGACATTCTTTCAGGCAAGAAAAATCTTTACAGATCTCGTACTACATCGCTATTCATCGCAAGTGTTTTTTACTTTTCTCTCAAATAAATCTTCATTTCTTCTTCTTTTATTCCTAATTATTTCGTATCTTTGCACCCGCAAATAGACAAGTATGGCAATAAAGTTTCAGTATAATAAGACCTCGTTGCAGCAGATTGAGAAGGCTCTGAAAATGCGTCAACGCACCCTTCCAATCATTAAGAGCAAGGAAACGGCGCTGCGATTGGAGGTGAAGAAATGTAAGGAGGAAGCCGACGAACTCGAGCGAAAGTTGCAAAGCCAAATCGAGGGATACGAGAAAATGTACGCGCTCTGGGGCGAGTTCGACACATCGCTCGTCAGTCTGGACGACGTCGAATTGAGCGTCAAGAAGATTGCCGGCGTCAGGGTTCCCATTCTGAACAACATCAGCCTGAAGGTGAAACCCTTCGGTTTGTTTAGCGCTCCGAAGTGGTACTTCGATGGAATCAAGCTCCTGCAAGGGCTTGCCAAGACTGCCGTAGAACGCGAATTCGTCTTCGCCAAGCTGCATCTCTTGGAGCACGCACGTAAGAAGACGACTCAGAAGGTTAACCTCTTCGAGAAGGTTCAAATCCCTGGTTATCAGGAGGCAGTGCGTAAGATTAAACGTTTCATGGAGGACGAGGAGAACCTCTCCAAGTCGTCGCAGAAGATATTGAAGTCGCTTCAGGAGAAGAGAAAGGAGGACGTCGCATGATTGAGAGAATGAAAAAACTCACCTTCCTGGTGACTCAGAAGGAATACGACGCGTTTATCGACGGCCTGCGAGAGCAAGGAGTGGTGCACGTCCAACAACTGAAGCAAGGACAGACCAGCCCTGCCCTGCAGAAAGCACTCGACGAAAGAGTCCGCTATCAGCAGGCACTCGACTATCTCGACATTTCGTTTAAAGCCTACAGCCCCCTCCAAACCTCCCCAAAGGGAGGCTTACAGGAGAACCTCGCCCTGAAGGAAACCGAGGGGAACAACTTGTTGGAGTTCGTTGAGAGACTCAAAGCCGAGGAAGTCAGCATTCGTCATACGATAGACGAGGCAGAGAAGAACATCCAGAAGCTTGAGCCGTGGGGTAACTTCGACTGGGAGAAAGTGAAGGAACTCCAGGAAAAGACTGGCATGCAGGTGTATTTCTATGCTTGCGGAGCCAAGTCGTTCCAGGCTGAATGGGCTGAGAAATACTTCGCCACACCCATTGATGAGTACCGCAAACGCACGTATTTCTTGGCATTCTCCGACGAAGAGCCGGACATCAAGGCTGAGCGCCTCGAGTTGCCAAACGGCTCGCTCGACCAATATAAAAAGGAAGCAGAAGAAGCCAAAGCTGCCCTCCAGCAGAATCACGACACGACTTGCGAGGTCGCTCGTCAGTACAGAGACACTCTGGAAGCAGGTCTGAAGCAGGCTCAAGGCGAGATTCAGCTGCGGCAAGTGGAGCTTTCGGACGAGAGCATCGCTGAGGGAGCCGTTCGACTCATGGTGGGTTGGACGCTGGAGGAAAAGGCCGACGAACTCGCAAAATGGCTCGACGAGAAGCAAGTTTACTACGAGCTCGAGGATCCGGCATACGAAGATGATGTGCCCGTCAAGATAAAGAACGACGGCTACACCAGCCTCTTCGAGCCCATCCTGCGTATGTACTCGCTTCCCAACTATCACGACATCGACCCGAGCCTCTTCTTTGCGCCGTTCTTCATGCTCTTCTTCGGACTCTGTCTGGGCGACGGCGGCTACGGACTCATCGTGCTGCTCGGCGGCATCTATCTCGCCTTGAAGGGCAACGAAGAGACTAAGAAATACGGACGGCTCGGCATTTGGCTGGGCTTGGCAACAACCGTCTGCGGTCTGCTGACAGGCACCTTCTTCGGTATCGACCTGACGCAACAGGATTGGGCATTCCTTGCTCCTGTCAAGCCTTACTTCCTAAACGACAATGGTGTCGGCAAGATCTTTGGCTACTCGCCTATGATGGTCATCTCCGTCATTATCGGTCTTGTGCAAGTTCTCTTGGGTATGGTGCTCAAGGCATGTAAAGCGTGGAAGAACTACGGCTTCGGCTATTCCATCGGCACCTTCTCGTGGGTAGTGGCGCTACTCTCGGCAATCGCCCTCTTCGGCTTGCCCGCTTGCGGAGTTGCCCTGCCTCAAGGACTCGTTTATGCACTCTACGGACTCATCGCAATTAGCGTCGTCGGCATATTCCTCTATAATAATCCGTCGGCATACAAGAACCCGATACTCGGTCCGCTGTTGAACATCGGCGGAGGCGTCTGGGCGACTTACGGAATGGCAACAGGCTTGCTTGGCGACTTGCTGAGTTACATCCGCCTCTTCGCCCTTGGATTGACGGGCGGTGTGCTTGGTGGCGTGTTCAACGCCCTTGCCTTCGACCTCACGTCCAGCCTGCCGTGGTTCATCCGCTGGCTGCCAATGGTGCTCATCCTGCTCACAGGTCACGGCATCACCTTCGCACTGAGCATGATAAGCGCATTCGTTCATCCGATGCGACTGACGTTTGTCGAGTTCTTCAAGAACGCTGACTTCAGCGGCGGAGGCAAGGAGTACACACCCTTTAGGAAAGTTCAAAGTTAAACATCAAACCAATAACAATTAACAAACCCTCATAAGACATTGTTCATTATTTGCGACCTCGCAAGCGAAGCCAAAACAGCACATAAATAATAATACAAGGTTGCGAAGCCTCGCCAAGCATTGCACGATTGTGAATTATGAACTTTGAATTATGAATTAAAACACAAAACTTTATGGAAATCTTATTAGCTTATCTGGGTATTGCACTTTGTGTAGCCCTCTCTGGAATTGGTAGTGCTTATGGCGTAACCATTTGTGGTAATGCAGCAATTGGTGCCTTCAAGAAGAACCCCACAGCAAGCGGCTCCTACATGGGCTTGGCTGCTCTGCCCTCTTCACAGGGTCTGTACGGCTTCGTCGGCTTCTTCATGCTCAACAACAAAGTGACTCCCGACCTCCAGATGCCCGCTGCTTGCGCTATCTTCGGCGTTGGTCTGGCTCTCGGTCTCGTGGCTCTCTTCAGTGCTATCCGTCAGGCAAAGGTCTGCGCAAATGGTATCAGCGCAATTGGTGCCGGCCACAATGCCTTCGGTACAACTATGGTGTTGGCTGTGTTCCCTGAGCTCTACGCTATTCTTGGCTTGCTCGTGCTCATCCTGACTGCTAACGCACTCTAAAGACCCCCTAACCCCCTTTAGGGGGAACAAATGGGACTCCGCGCATTTGAGAGCGCACCTTTGTACTAAAGTATCAAAGAAATTGTAAAAGATTAAATGGTAAATAACAAGATGAAACCAACATTATTCCTTCTTGCTGCAGGTATGGGTAGCCGTTATGGCGGCCTGAAGCAGCTTGATACGCTCGGCCCTCAGGGTCAGAGCATCATGGATTACAGCATATACGACGCTATTCAAGCTGGCTTTGGAAAGGTCGTATGGGTCATTCGTCACGACTTCGAGGACCAGTTCCGCACGCAGATTCTGTCGAAGTATCAGGGCCACATTCCTTGCGAACTGTGCTTCCAGAGCCTCGACGCGCTGCCAGAAGGCTTCACAGTACCCGAAGGAAGACAAAAGCCTTGGGGCACCAACCACGCTGTTATGATGGGTAAAGACGTCATCAAGGAGCCTTTTGCAGTTCTCAACTGCGACGACTTCTACGATCGTGACGCGTTCCGCGTGATGGCGAAGTTCCTCAGCGAACTCCCCGAAGGCAGCAAAGGCAAGTACGCTATGGTGGGCTTCCGCGTAGATAACACTTTGAGCGAAAGCGGCACAGTTAGTCGCGGCATCTGCGAAAACGACGAGCAGACGCACTTGCTTACTGGCGTCGTAGAGCGCACGAAGATTGAACGCCACAATGGCGTCGTGCAGTATCTCGACGAGAACGACGAGTGGGTAAGCATTCCAGACACCACTCCCGTCAGCATGAACTTCTGGGGATTCACGCCGGACTACTTCGAGTACAGCGAAGACTTCTTTAAGAAGTTCCTCTCCGACCCGAAGAATCAGGAGAACCTCAAGAGCGAGTTCTTCATTCCTCTGATGGTGGATCACCTCATCAAAACAGGTCAAGCCACTTGCGAGGTGCTCGACACGACCAGCAAATGGTTTGGCGTGACCTATCCTGAAGACCGTCCTGAGGTTGTGGCAAAGCTTGCTGCTCTCCACGACGCAGGTCAGTATCCCGCACAAATGTTTTAAAAAGACCCTCACCCCAACCCCTCCCCCGTATAGGGGAGGGGCTTAATTTATTCATGAAACGCTTTGCCTTTTCCTTCATACTGTCTCTGGTTGCACTTTTAGCTGCGGCGCAGAGCATCACGGACGACACACGTCGCATCCGCGAAGAGTTTCAGGACCGCAAGTTCGGCATTTTCCTTCATTGGGGCATCTATTCCATGTTGGCCGACGGAGAATGGGTGATGCACAATCGTCACCTTGACCGAGGCGAGTACGCCAAACTTGCGGGAGGCTTCTACCCTTCCCTCTTCGACGCTCGCGAATGGACAAAGCTCTTCAAGGAGGCAGGCGCTCAGTACGTCACCTTTACCAGCAGGCATCATGATGGCTTTTCGATGTGGGCAACAAAGGCAAGCCCTTACAACATCGTGGATGCCACTCCCTTCAAGCGCGACATCATTGGTGAACTCGCAAAGGCTTGCAAGGAGCAAGACCTCAAACTCCATTTCTACTACAGCCACATGGATTGGCAGCGCACGGACTACCCGACGGGAGCTTGCCAGAACTGCCCTCACGACCCTTCCACCACGAATTGGGACACCTATTATGCTTTCATGAATCGTCAGTTGACTGAGCTTCTGACCAATTACGGCCCGATTGGAGCCATTTGGTTCGACGGCATGTGGGACCACAAAGAGAAGGAATTCGACTGGCGACTCGAGGAGCAATATGCCCTCATCAAGCGTCTGCAACCCACTTGCCTCATAGGAAACAACCATCATGGCTCGCCAATAGGACTCGAAGACTTTCAGCTCTTTGAGCAAGATCTGCCGGGACAGAACACGGCAGGCTTCTCCGGAGAACAAAAGATATCACGCCTTCCCCTCGAGACCTGCATGACGATGAACAACACCTGGGGTTATAGCATTACCGACAGAAACTATAAAGATGGCGATGAACTCATTCGACGTCTCGTCACGGCGGCAGGTTTGAATGCCAACTTCCTGCTCAACATCGGTCCGCGTCCTGACGGCAAACTACCCGACCAAGCAGTCGAGATACTGAAGCACATCGGCAGTTTCATGAAAGCCAACGGCTCAACCATCTACGGCACGCGTGGTGGATGCATTCCTCCACAAAGTTGGGGCGTCACGACTCAAAAGCAGAACACACTCTATATACATATATTAAATAATGTAGAGGACGGACAAATTCTCCTTCCTCTCACGGAACAGAAGCTCACGAAGGTCACAATGTTTGCAGACGACACTAAGCTAAAGTTCAAACGCGACAAGGAAGGTTACCGCATCTTCCTGCCCAAACTGCCCGAAACAGTTGACTGCATACTCGAAGCCACAATAAAGCCCCTCTCTAACTCCCCCAAAGGGAGAACAAATAGTAAATTGTAAATTGTCAAATTGTAAATAACGAAGATGTATATCATCGGCATCGCCGGAGGCACAGGCTCTGGCAAAACAACAGTCGTAAAGAAGATTCTCGAGACGCTTCCCACAGACAGAGTAGCGCTTATTCCACAGGATTCCTACTACAACGACACGTCGCACCTCACACCCGAGGAGCGCAAACGCATCAACTTCGACCATCCCGACGCTTTCGACTGGAAGCTCCTGACCGAGCAGATACAGGCCTTGCGACAAGGGAAGAGCATCGAGCAGCCCACATACAGCTACCTGATCAGCAACAGACTGCCCGAGACGGTACACGTCGAGCCATGCGAAGTCATCATCATCGAAGGCATTATGGCGCTCTGGAAGAAGCAGATGCGCGACCTCATGGACTTGAAAATCTTCGTTGATGCCGACCCGGACGAACGCTTGATTCGCGTTATCCAGCGCGACACGGTTGAGCGCGGACGTACGACACAAATGGTGCTCGACCGCTATCGGGACGTCTTGAAGCCCATGCACGAAGAGTTCATCGAGCCGACCAAACGCTATGCCGACCTCATCATCCCGCAAGGCGGAGCCAACCAGCAAGCCATCGAGATCATGAGGACCTATATCATACATCGAATCAAGCCATAAAGACCCTCTCTAACTCCCCCGTAAGGGGGAGAACAATTACAGCGTGAATGTTTAATATAACAAGGTTCCTCTCTTTTAAAGGGAGGTTAGGAAGGGGCTTTATCCTTTTTCTACTCTTTCTTCTTGCCGCTTGTACGGGCAAGCAGGAGAAACTTCCTTCTTCATCCCCCCTTTGGGGGGAAACAGAGGAGGGGCCTTACGACCTGCACGAGATACAGGCCAGCGGCACGATTATCGCAGGAACCCTGAGTGGTCCGGACACCTACTACGAGTACCACGGCCAGGGAATGGGCCCGCAATTCATGCTTGCCGAGGCCTTTGCACAGAGCATCGGAGTCGTCGTGCAAATGGAAATCTCGCCAGACACCGCAACATTATTGAAGAGACTCGAAGCCGGCGAGATTGACTTCATTGCCCTCGAGATGCCGAAATGGCAGACGCGCAAGAACGAATCGCTGCTCAGAGAAGCCATCGACGAGTGGTGGCAGCCAGAACGCATCAAGCAAATCCAGAGCACAGCCAGCAACACGACATTTACCGTACGACGCCAGATGCGGCCAGTCATGCAGGATGCCGCTCACGGAATCATCTCTCCGTACGACGATCTCCTTCGCCGTTACAGCTCGACAGCCGGCTGGGATTGGCGTTTGCTGGCTGCCATGTGCTATCAGGAGTCAGGTTTCGACCCCAATGCCGTCTCGTCGATGGGGGCGATGGGACTCATGCAGTTGATGCCCTTCACAGCCGATGCGATGGGAGTTCCACGGGATAAACGCTTCGACCCGGAGCAGAACATCGCAGCTTCAGCGCGTTACATCAGGAAGGTCAGCCAGTCGTTTTCCGACATCAGGGACGCCGAGGAGCGCATCAAATTTACGTTGGCCGCCTACAATGGAGGTGCCGGACACGTTCGAGACGCACAGACTCTGACGCAAAAAGCCGGCAGGAATCATCAGGTTTGGCAGGAAGTAGCGCCCTACATCCTGCGCCTTGCCGAGCCACAATATTACCGAGACCCAGACATCAAACACGGTTACATGCGCGGAAGCGAGACGGAGGCTTATGTCCGTCTCATCATGAACCGATGGGACCAGTATCGTGGCAGCGCCCGTTCTTTCAGCACTGGCAGCACATCAGCCCCAGCCAAGAAGAGCCTTCAGGACGGTCAGTACAAGAGTGTCGTCAAGCCTGCCGAAGAGTGGGTGCCAGAAGATAATCATCATAACCCATAACGAACTACCACCATGCCAAGAAAAATCTACACAACCCTGCCGTCAGACTATACCGTCTGTCTGCACAAAGACTGCCCTGTGGCAGCAACCTGTCTGCATCAGATTGCCTATTCCACGCTGCAAAAGAGCGAGGCAATCCTGAATCTCATCAACCCGGAAACATGCACAAAAAGCAGTCGCTGCCAGTTCTATCGCGACTCGAAACCGGTGAAGTTTGCTTACGGATTCACAGGTTTCCAGAAGAGGATGTTCCCAGCACAATATAAGACTTTCATGAATTCCCTCATCATGGAGTTCGGACGGAACGAATATTTCGCCTATCGTCGCGGCGAGACTCCCCTTTCACCGGAGTATCAAGAGACTGTCATCGCAGCGCTTCGGAAGGTCGGCATCACAGAGGATTTCCCTTTCGACCGTTACGAGGAACATATCAACTACTGTGACTAAGCCAGTACTCACGTGTGAAAACTCCAGTACTCTCGTGTGAGTACTGGAGTTTTCTCGTGTAAGTACTGGAAACGTGACGTGAGGCGTTGGACGACACCACTCAGCGATTGACGTTTGTCGTCACATTTAATCGAGGGATTACACCTCCGCCTATGGTCTTGCCAACACTTCGGGTTGCTCGTCCTTCCGTGTCGAATCAGGGCTTTTAACAAGAAATAACGGGCATCTTTTTGTATTTCGCTCACTTTTTCGTAACTTTGTGCCCGTAATGTACACTAAAATTTTCTATATCATGACAAAAAGACTCTTTTCCACATTGCTTGCTGCGTTCATCGCAAGCACATTTTGCCTTATGGCTCAAGACTTTGACCCTAAACAAGGATACCGCCTCGAGATTGGCGACGGACTGGCCCTCGACAACCTGAGCGGCACTATAACTTTCTCGCCCGTCAACAAGAAATCGCAGACTCAGGTGTGGCGCATCCAGAAGAGCGACAAGCCCGGTTACTGGTGCTTCTATAGCCCGAGTGGTGATGTGGCGCTCGACAATGGCAATCACGGCTCGCAAGAGGGCGAGGTGCTTACTTGGTCGCTCGATACAAGAAACGCCAATCAGCAGTGGCTCGTCGAGAAGACTGGGACCGAGACCTACGTCCTGACCTGTGCTGCAGGCGGTCTGAAGCTCGGATATAACGACACTTGTCAGCCTGGCGGGCACGTTTGGCAGCTTCGCGGAACGAACCAAAGCGAGTATCTTCAGTGGCGACTCGTCAAGACGAACCTCGAGATAAAGACCAGCGAGCAGGGTGCCGCCAGCACGAACGACTGGGAGAACGAGGCCATCTACGGCATCAACAAGGAGCCCGGACGCGCCACTATGTTGCTCTATGCCAGCGAGAAAGAGATGAAGAGCGACGCTGCGTACCAGCAGCCTTGGCTTTGGCCGAACTCTTCTCTCAGGCTGATGTTGAACGGCACGTGGCAGTTCAATTGGGTTCCGAAACCCGAAGACCGTCCGAAAGACTTTTATAAGACGAACTTCGACGCTTCCTCGTGGAAGACTATCCCTGTGCCTTCGTGCATGGAAATGCAGGGATATGGCACGCCCATCTACACCAACGTGACCTATCCGTTTAGGAATCAGCCGCCTTTCATCAAGGGTCAGGAGGGATATACCGTAGTGAAAGAACCCAACGCAGTAGGCAGCTATCGTCGCACCATCACGGTTCCCGCCTCTTGGAACGGCAGGGAAATCTATCTCCACTTCAATGGCATCTACAGCGCAGCCTATGTTTGGGTGAACGGACAAAAGGTCGGCTACACGCAGGCACCCAATGTGGATGCCGAGTTCGACGTGACGAAATACATCAAGCCAGGCATCGAGAACCTCGTTTGTGTTGAGGTCTATCGCTGGAGCGACGGCTCGTACATCGAGGATCAGGACATGTTCCGACTGAGCGGCATACATCGTGACGTCTATCTCGAAGCGCGTCAGAAACTGCATGTACAGGACGTCCGACTCCGTTCGATGATGGGAGGACGCGGACGACGCGGCGGCGACAACTTCAGCCGTGCTTTCCTCGGCATCGACATCGCCCTGCAGAACCTCAACAAGAAAGCGACTGACGCCCGCATTGACGTAGAGCTTGTCAATCCCGCAGGCAAGACCATCCAGACGGCTATCCTGCAGGTTAGCGGCATAGAGAATGGCAAACGCGACGCCCAACTCAACCTCGAAGTGCAGAACCCCGAGCTGTGGACAGCCGAGACACCTAACCTCTACACCGTCAACATCAGCGTCGGCGGCGATGTTTACACGCAGAAGTACGGCTTCCGAAAGATAGAAAACCGAGGCGGACGCGTCTTCATCAACGGCAAGCGAGTGATGTTCAAGGGCGCCGACCGCCACGACACGCACCCGATCTACGGCAAGGCTGTGCCCGTGGAAAGCATGATAGAGGACATCTTATTGATGAAACGTTACAACCTCAACACGGTTCGTACGAGTCACTACCCCAACGACCCACGCATGTACGCCCTGTATGATTACTATGGCATCTACGTGATGGACGAAGCAGACGTTGAGTGTCACGGCAATCACAGCCTGTCGAAGAACCCGAAATGGGAGGCTCAATATGTTGACAGACAAGTGCGTATGGTGCTTCGCGACCGCAATCATCCCAGCGTCATCTTCTGGAGCATGGGCAACGAATGCGGTGGCGGCGATAACTTTGTCGCTTCGAAGAAGGCCATTCAGGAGCTCGACGACCGCCTCATCCACTATGAAGGCATGAACGAAGTAGCGGATATGGACAGCCGCATGTACCCCAGAATAGACCACATGATACGTCTCGACAAGCAGGCTGACCTGCAGGGTCGTCCCTTCTACCTCTGCGAATATGCTCACGCAATGGGCAACGCCATCGGCAACCTGCAGGAATATTGGGACTACATCGAGTTCGAAAGCCAGCGCATGATAGGCGGCTGCATCTGGGACTGGGTGGATCAAAGTCTCTGCAAATGGGGCGAGCCGACCAAGAACATGTACTACGGCGGCGGCTTCGGCGACTATCCCAACGACCAGGACTTCTGCTGCAACGGCATCATCACAGCCGACCGCCACGTCACACCCAAGTTGCTCGAGGTCAAGAAGGTCTATCAGTATGTTGACTTCAAGTTGAACGACGAAGGCAAGATACGCATTCGCAACCGCTACTGCTTCACGCCGTTGAGCGCCTTCACATTCCATTGGAGTCTGCTTCGCGACGGTCGCATGATAAAGAGCGGCACCACATCGCTGCCCGAAGTACAGCCTGGCGACAGTTGCTTCATTGAACTTCCTTGCGAACTGCCTGACGGAAAAGGTCTCTATCACCTCAATGTTTCCCTCAGGCTCAAGGAGGCAACGAACTGGGCAGAGGCTGGACACGAGGTCGCAACAGAGCAACTCTTGCTCCGCGACGGTCAGCCCACGCTCATGGCGGCTGCCAAAGCAAGTGGAGCCCTCAAGGTCGAGGAGAATGCTCAGCAAATAAGTGTCAAGAATGAAGGCTTTACCTTTGCCGTCAGCAAGCAGAGCGGAGCTGTTACAGAGCTGTCGTACAACGGCAAACCCATTATCGTGACGGGCGACAAGATACCTTTCGGCAACCTGACCTTCAACGGTTTCCGCAGCATTAGCAACGACCGCCGCAACAACTTCAAGAGCGAAATCCAGTCTCCCAAAGTAACTTTGCAGCAGGAAGAAGACGCGGCAATCATCAACGTCACTTATAATGTCAAGTCCGGTCGCGACGGTCAGACCAACATTCCCGTCGAGACAACTTATACTATCTACAATGACGGCAGCATCGGCGTCAAGAGTAACTTCGGCAATGAAAGCAACAAGGACTTCAGCCGCCTTGGCCTCATCGCAGCACTCGACCCGCGTCTGGGCAACGTCGAGTGGCTCGGCCGCGGTCCTCACGAGAACTATCCCGACCGCAAGACCTCAGCATTCATGGGCGTATGGAACAACACAGTGAACGGCATGACTGAGGAATACGAGAAGCCTCAAAGCATGGGCGAGCGTTGTGACGTGAAGTGGGTGACCTTCACGGACGATAAGGGAGAAGGCGTCCGCTTCCGTACAGGAGGCAAGTTCCACTTCAGTGCCCTGCATTACATGGACGAGGAACTCTGGCAGACAAAGTACTTGCACGAACTCAGCAAGATTCATCGTCCAGAGATCATCCTGCATCTCGATGCTGCCATGCGTGGTCTCGGCAACCAGAGCTGCGGCCCGGGCCCGCTGGAAAAGTATGAACTCCGCGAAAAGAACTACAGCTATGGCTTCGTCATTGAGCCTATAAAGTAAGCTAAAACATGAGACAGGAAGAACTTTCCTTGGAAGAACAAGTGGAACGCATCCGCAGGAAGCGGGCAGGACAACACGACAACACCAAGATCAGAATGGTGCTCAACACGTTGTTCCTCGTCTTGGCAGCCATCGGACTTGCCATGTACTTCTTCGGCGGCGAGAATCATATGCCGGCGCTCATCGTCATTGCCGTCGGCATGGCGTTCAAGGTCATAGAATTCATAATGCGTCTCCTCTAATCCAAAGCATGAACCGTAGGTTATTCATATCGTTGCTCCTCTTCTGCACCCTGCTGACAGCAAGTGCTCAGACACATCGTGTCAATAAGGACGGAAGCAATGCCGCCCTCTACGATGATGGCGAAACATACATCGTAAGGGATGACGACTACGGTTCATATACAGATGGAGCTGGTAATCGCACAACCTGGGGACGCGACACGACAAAGCATAAAAACGAGAAACCTATTCCCATCGGACAATTCCAATGGGTATTGGAACCTCGTCTTGGCACCGTCGTCGATGCGGAAAACAATGATACCGTCGTGCATGACTTCCAGAAATGGAACGCCACCGATGGCTATACAGGCGAATACAACTACCTTGCCAACATTTCGTCTCCACGCTTGAGTCGTCTCTACTTCAACCGAGACAACACTTCCGACGAGTTTCTCTTCCTGCAGCCCTATAGCTTTTTCCGTGGCTCGCTACAGGACTTTCGCTTTACCAACACAAAGAGTCCCATCACGAACCTTGCCTATCATTCATGTGGCAACAGGCAGACTGGCGAGGACCGCGTCCGTGGTTACTTCGCCACCAACATCAACAAACTTGCCGGTCTGGGCTTTAAGATAGACTATAGCTATGGCGTCGGCTATTATTATGCTCAGCCAAGCAGCATGTTCGGCAGCACGTTCTATGGCTATTATCGCGGTGAACGGTATAACATCCATGCTTACATCGGCGTCAACCACATGAAGATGGGCGAGAATGGTGGCATCGAGGATGACCGATACATTGAAGACCCTTATAGCCTTGGGCAATCATACGATTCGAGGAACATACCGACGATGCTCGACCAGACATGGAACAGAAACCACGAACAGCATGCATACCTTTCGCATCGTTATAACATGGGCTTTACACGTGTCATTGAGGTACCCGACTCATTAAAGCCCACTCCTCCATCTGCTGCTGAGCTTCTATCCGATTTGCCCGACAGCATTCAGACTGTGCTTCGAGGAGATACCTTAGCACGAAGACTTGCTATTGACTCACTCATGCAAGTTTGGCAAGGCAAACAGGAAATACCCAAAGAGTTCATCCCCGTCACCAGTATCATACACACCTTTGAGCTAAGCAATCTTAAGCACGAATACCTGTCCCACAACACAACCAAGGATTACTACACTGATTGCTTCTATGGCGATGGAAACAAGATGTCGGACATGACAAAGGCTCTTTCTGTGCGCAACACCTTTGGCATTGCTCTTCGTGAAGGATTCAACAAGTGGGCACAGATGGGCATTACGCTCTTTGGTACTCACAAGCTGCGCACATACCAATTGATGGATGGACAAGACGGGCTGACCCGCTACACGGAAAACGACATCTCTGTAGGTGGTGAACTGGCTCGCACTCAAGGTTCTCGCTTCCACTTCAACACATCTGCCGAAGTATGGCTTGTCGGCGAGCATGTTGGCGATTTAAACATTGATGGCAAGACTAACCTACAGTTGCGCCTTGGCAGACGTGACAGCCTTTTTACCGATGTGCACGTCAACTTCATGCATCGCAAGCCGACCTTCTTCTTCCGGCATTATCACTCACAAGTATGTTGGTGGGACAACGATGACCTGAGTCGGGAAGTACGCCTAAAGATTGATGGTACACTTCGCCTCAAGAAACTCGGAACGAAACTGCAAGTCGGTTTCGAGAATGTATCGAACTATACATACTTTGGCATGCAGAATACTCTGCATGCTGGAAAGAGCGCAACAAGTATCATCCCTACAGATTACAGCCATGCAGTTGATGTTATGCAAACCGGCAGCGTACAGGTATTTGGAGCGACGCTTGCCCAAGACCTCCATTGGAAGTTTATACATTGGGATAATCAGGTAAGTTACCAAACAAGCAGCAATCAGGATGCCTTGCCACTTCCGAAACTAAACATATACACCAATCTTTATCTGCTCTTCCGCATAGGCATTGCAAAGGTATTGCGTGTGCAGATTGGTGGTGACATGCGATTCTTTACATCATACTACGCGCCTGACTATAGCCCTGCCATTCAGCAGTTTGCCGTGCAGGATACCAACTTCGAACGAGTAAATATAGGCGGCTATCCTATCGTTGGAGTTTACGCCAATATGCATCTGAAGCACTGCCGCCTATATGTCTCAGCCCGTCATGTCAATGCTGGCTCCGGACATTCCTTCCTCGTGCCACATTATCCCATTAACCCTTTGACCATCCACTTCGGCCTGAGCTGGAACTTCTTCAATTAAATGCCACAGCCTATATATAAAGAAATACGATGGGGCTTCATCGGTTGCGGTGAAGTAACCGAGAAGAAGAGCGGACCTGCATTCAATCTTGTTGCAGGCTCGCGCATCTGGGCTGTAATGAGTCGTAGCAAGGAAAAGGCTTCCTCTTACGCAGAACGACACAACATCCCTCGCTGGTACACCGATGCTCTGCAGCTTATCAACGATCCGGAGGTCAATGCGATTTACATCGCCACGCCGCCCTCTTCTCATGCCACCTATGCCATTATGGCGATGAAGGCAGGCAAGCCTGTTTATGTAGAGAAACCCCTCGCAAGCAGTTACCTCGACTGTCAGCGCATCAATCGTGTCAGCGAACAAACGCGCGTGCCATGCTTCGTGGCTTATTACAGGCGCTATCTGCCTTACTTCCAAAAGGTGAAGGAACTCATTGAGAAAGGGGCCATCGGCAAAGTGACGTCCGTGCAGATACGCTTTGCTTGCCCACCACGCGACCTCGACTATAACAGTACAGCACTTCCTTGGCGTGTGCAGCGCGACATAGCTGGCGGAGGTTACTTCTATGACCTTGCGCCTCACCAGATTGACCTGCTGCAAGAAATATTCGGACCGATTGTCAGGGCGAAGGGCTTCAGCAGTAATCGTGGCGGACTTTATGAGACGGAAGACACCGTGAGCGCAGCTTTCCAGTTTGCCGACGGCTTGCCCGGCAGCGGATCGTGGTGCTTTGTCAGCCACGAGAGTGCCCGTACCGACCGCATCGAACTGATTGGCGACCGAGGACAACTGCATTTCTCCGTCTTTACCTACGAGCCCATCGTCATGCGTAATGAGCAAGGGCGTCAAGAGTTTCATGTCGAGAACCCCGAACACGTTCAGCTCCCACTCATTCAGAGCGTAGTGGAACACCTGCAGCAAAGCAGCATCTGCACTGCCGACAGCATCAGCGCCACCAGCGTCAACTGGGTGATGGACCGCATTCTGGGAAAGATATAATGACTCTCCGTACAGGACATCTTCAAACACGGCGTGCCGCGTTGGCAAAGATGGCGTGCCGCGTTGACGAAGATGGCGTGCCGCATTTTATTTGCACTTAAGGGGTATTTGATTTCTCGCCTCAGTGGTCTTATATATAAAAGCGTCTTAAACAGGTATGGACTACAGCAAACAACAGTTCGAGCGGCTCTTCAAGGACAGCTATCCGCACATGTATCGCATGGCGTATTCCTTGGTAGAGAATGCCGACGATGCCAAGGATGCCGTGCATCAGGTGTTCGTCCAAATGTGGAGAGGCAAGCCTGAAATAGCCATGGAAAGCATCCGAGGCTATCTGCTCGCTGCCACAAAAAACCAATGCCTGCACATCCTGCGCGACCGACAGCTGCAAAGGCGGCTGAAGGAAGAACTTCAGAAGGAAACAGCCTGGCAGAAGGATGAGGAGCGGGAAGAGCTGCTGAAGCAGTTGCAGAAAGTCATCGACGACAACCTGACTGAGCAGGACCGCCGAGTGCTCCAGCTTCACTACGAGGAAGAGATGACCTACGCGGAAACTGCCTCCGTGCTTGGCATCAGCTTGTCGGCCGTCAACAAGCACATCACGCGCTCTTTGGCCAGAATCAGAGAAACCCTTAAAATTGCAAAGTAACATGAAGACGGAAGACATCGACAAGAGAATCGGCATGCCCGACGTGGACAAGGAGTGGGCACGCTTCGAGCAGGAAGTCATCGGCAAGGAGACAAAGAGGCACTCTGCACTCGCTTGGGCTTTAGGCACCGGCATCGCAGCATCCGTGGCGTTGCTCCTTATATTTAATATAGGAAAGGAACAGACAGAGCAGCCGCTCATGGCACACGTAGAGCCAACCCAGCCGCAGCATGTGTCCGAGCTCGCTAGAGTGCCTGCAAAGGAAGTAGTTGCAGAAGTCTCAAAGCCCATCGCCACTCCACGCAAAGAACTGGCTTTAGCGAAAGCTGATGCCCCGGCCACAACGGGACTTGACATTCCTGCCCGTGAATATACAGGTGCAGTTCAGAAATTCAAGATGGACGACATCGAAGATCTCGCCTTCGAGTCTGTTGACCAGGCTCTTCAAGGGCAGATTGCAGAACGGGACATCGCTTCGGCAGACTTAGGCTCGGGCACCACTATGCGACTTCGGGGAATAGGAGATAGCGTCATCGACCAGATTGGCAAAACGGATTCTTTTCTCGTGGTGGTCAACGGCAAGACACTGTTTTACTCACGTGGCATGACATCAGAAGAAATCGACAGACGTATTAATGAGTACCTCAAAGAACAAGGTCTTTTGCAAGACATAAAGATACCTTGTAATAACGGTGCAATAGTTATCAAGGCCTCTACTCCAGAGGAAAGGAAAGAGCTTCAACGCATGATTGCTAATCTCACCATCGTTCCCACTTCGGCAGACTTGGGTTCATCAGGCAACACCCTACGACTTATCGGAACAGGTGACACGGACATCAAGCCTTGTTATGATGCTAAGATTGACGGCATCTATTACGACCTCTCGGGGAACGAGGCGACAGTAACGTATCAGGCAATTCTGGAAGAGAGAGAGAATAACTTTCTACATTTTATTTCTGATTACTCCGGTTCTGTCGTCATTCCATCTTCCGTTACCTTTAACGGCAAGACATATAACGTGACGAGCATCGACAACGACGCCTTCTCTAACTGCAATGGCATGACATCCATCACGATTCCAGAAAGCGTGACAAACATCGACGAGAGAGCCTTCATTAATTGCAATGGCCTAACATCAATTAAAGTAGCAGCGGGGAACGACAAGTTTGATTCTCGTGATGACTGCAATGCCATTATAGAGAAAGCGACAAACACTCTGATTGCAGGTTGCCAGAATACAATCATCCCTGGCAGCGTGACCAGCATCGGCGAATTTGCCTTCTATGGCTGCACTGGCCTGACCTCCATCACGATTCCTGAAAGCGTGACCATCATCGATAACGTTGCCTTTTATGGTTGTACAGGTCTGAACACTATCATCATTCCAAACAGCGTGACAGACATCAACGACAGAGCCTTTGAAGGTTGCAGTGGCCTGACTTCAATCACCATCCCAAGCAGTGTGACATGGATTGGCAGCAATGCCTTCTATAATTGTACTGGCCTGACCTCTGTCACCATCCCTGAGAGCGTGACCGATATCTGTAGCGAAGCCTTCCGTAATTGCACTGGTCTGACTTCAATCACCATCCCAAACGGCGTAAAGAGTATTGATTTTGGTGTTTTTATGGATTGCAGTGGCTTGACTTCTGTCACCATCCCAGAAAGCGTGACCGAAATCGATAGCAAAGCCTTTCAGAATTGCCGCAACCTGAGGGATGTCTATTGTTATGCCAAGAATGTTCCAACGACAGAGGCTGATGCTTTTAGAGACGTTAATCTCCAAAACGTTACACTGCATGTGCCAGCAGGCGAAGGGGAATCATATCAGACGACTGCGCCTTGGAGTAGTTTCATGACCTCTGCCAACGACACCGACTTGCTTGCAGCCGTCGATATGCCAAAGAAACTCAGGGAGGTTGACCAGACATATATAGAGAATCGCCCTAATTTGCGACTTCGGGGGACAGGAGATTACGGACAAAGCGACAAGGACAGAATCGACTCCACGCTTATCCTGGTGAATGGCGAGTCGCTGCCCGATTCATTAAAGCAAAGGATTATGGGAAACGACATGGACGACATTGACACCTACATGCCTCGGTACTTTTCCCAGCAGGGCCTGATGATTGACAGCGTGTATGTCCACAAAGACTGTTATTATACCGAGAAGTACGGCGGACTCGCGAAGTATGGCGTGATAGAGATAACGACCGTGCCCGACACCTATTGCGACGCTTATGTCCGCAAGCATCCGAAGCTGATGAAGAAGTACACCAAAGTTGAGGGCTACGTGGTTGATAACGACGGCAAGCCTTTGACGGAAGCCTACGTGCATGTAGAACGGGATTTTTTTATAGGTGCTGCAACCGACTCGACGGGTCATTTCGTCTTCTGGGTTCCGAGAAAGGATGTCACGCTTCGTGCCGAGCAAGCAGGCTACAAGTCCTTCGAGTTCTCGCCCACCGACAAAAACCTTGTCATGCATCTCGAGAAGAGCTACAACGGCTACAACATGCGGCTGCGAGGAAACTCACAAGAGCAAATCGCCGGTTTGCCTAAATATGTGCCCGACGAAAACGAGGTACGGCTTCTTCCCCAAGGTGTCATACGTGGTTCACATAACAGTCCTCCCAATGACTCCATCCTTTACCTTATCAACGGAGTGCCTCAACCAAAGGAAAACAACAAGTGGTTGGGCAAGAGGTCTTATCTCGACTACTTCAAAGGGCAGCATTTGCTTGTCAGCAGAGTAATGGATTACATGAATGTCAAGCAACGCTACATCGAGAAGTATGGAGAGGCAGCAGAGCACGGCGTCATAGAGTAC
>JAEEGI010000641.1_pt1 | contig 99074 bp, 95 predicted proteins | sample 8958751 | NCBI WGS metagenome assembly JAEEGI01 (sample SAMN16246545, study PRJNA631951) | gut metagenome | biome: gut microbiome; feature: rumen; material: KS-attached | host: Bos | place: Iran: Karaj | collected 2018-10 | reverse complement strand
CTCGCCGCGGCATTGATACGGGTAATCCACAGGGAGCGCATGTCTCTCTTTCTCTGCTTGCGGCCTGCGAAAGCACTGGCCAGCGCGCGCATCACGGACTGCTTCGCTACTCTGTACTGCTTGGAACGGGCACCTCTGTAGCCCTTTGCAAGCTTCAGTACCCTGTTATGCTTCTTCTTGGCGTTTAAACCACCTTTAATTCTTGCCATGACTTATGATCTCCTTCCTTACTCCTTATATCCTTCCACACTGCCCGGCCTTCCTCATGAGCGCCGCGGCAGTCCCGCACCGACCTGTGCGGGAATTACATCACTGCCATCAGGAATAAGGCAGGATCTTCTTCATGTTCTTGACGTTGGTGCTGTCCACGACGGTCTGCTGGCGGAGATTTCTCTTGCGCTTGGTGGACTTCTTGGTCAGAATGTGGCGCTTGTAAGCCTTGTTGCGAACTAATTTGCCGTTTCCGGTCACCTTGAACCGCTTCGCAGCGGATCTGCTAGTCTTCATCTTGGGCATGGATATTACCTCCTTAGTATTTCGTCGCTCCTGCGTGCCGTGCGGCTTACGGGGCGGGTGATTATACCTCCTGATTCCGCCCTGGGCGGACCCGGAGTCTATATCTTAACGGCTTTCCTGCGCCGCAGGGCGCGGAAACCGAAAGAATCGGTGCTTTTCCGGAGTTTTGTCCGGTGCTTAGTTCCTCTTCTCCGCGAGGAACATGGTCATGCTGCGGCCCTCGACCTTGGGCTGCTTGTCCACGACCGCGACGTCGGAGAGCGCTGCCGCGAAATCCGTCAGGATATGGACGCTTGCGCCCATGTGGGCCATCTCTCTTCCGCGGAACCTGAGCGTGACCTTGACCCTGTCGCCGCGCTCCAGGAACTTGCGGGCGCTGTTGGTCTTGGTATTCAGGTCGTTAGTGTCGATATTGGGCGAAAGGCGAATTTCCTTGATCTCGACGATCTTCTGCTTCTTCTTCGCTTCCTTGTCCTTGCGGGACTGCTCATAGCGGAATTTGCCGTAGTCAATGATCTTGCAGACGGGAGGATTGGCGGTAGGAGAGATCTTGACCAGATCCAGATCCTGTTCCGCAGCCAGATCCAGGGCTGCCTCGCTGGACATGATCCCCAGCTGGGCCCCGTCGGCTCCGATCACACGGAGCTCCTTGTCCTGAATTTCTTCGTTGAGCTGATGCGTCACTTTAGCGATGGAAAACACCTCCATAAAATACAACAAAAGCGGATGCCGACTGCACCCGCACAAACACCCGGAAAGCCTCCGGGAAGAACTGTGTGAACCTCTTTGCCGTAGGCGGGAGGTGAGGCGGTGCAACCGACCTTCTTTGTTTTCGCCCTGCTATTATAGCGGTTGTCAAGCGTTTTGTCAAGAAGAAAATAGAAAAAATTTGGGGATGCGGCCGCATCCCCAAATTTGCTTCTGGCTATCTCAGATCGCCGCCCAGGTAGCGGGCGCGCTCACCGCCGATGAATTTCATCCGGGTGCGGGCGCAAACCACCGAGGCTTCCCCAATGCGCTTGACCGAGATCCGCACCGGTACCGCCACGTCCCGCAGATGCATTCCGATCAGCGTGTCGCCGATGTCCATTCCGGCGTGGGCGCGGATATGCTCCACCGCCACGGGGTCGGTCAGCCGCTCGAACGTAACGGTGGCGAAGGAGCCGCCGCCGTGGGCCCAGGGGCAGACGTTGACCGGCTCATAGCCGTAGCGCTCCGCCGCGGCCCGTTCCAGGATCAGCGCCCGGTTCAGATGCTCGCAACACTGGGCCGCCAGAAAGAGCCCGTGCGCCTGCAGCACCGGATAGATCCCTTCAAAAACTGCCGCTGCCGCCTCGGGACTGGAGCCCTTGCCGATCTGAGATCCCAAAATCTCGCTGGAGGAACAGCCCACCACGAACAGCTCGCCCGGCTTCATATTTGCCGCCGCCAGCAGCTCGCGCGCCGCGGCCTCCGCCGCACGGCGGATTTCTTCTGTCATCATTGTTACATCCTTCTTTCTACAACGGAATCGATCACAGCGATATTATAGCATGATTCTTTCTTTTTTCAAGCATGAGCGCTATGGGATTGTCACATCTCTGCCCCGGCGTCAAGCAGCCAGGTCGGTTCTACACGCAGAACCTTCGCCAAGACCAGCAGTTCGAAGTCCGCGACAAAGCGCGTGCCTGCTTCGATGCGGCTGATGCTGTCCCGTTCCAGAATGACTTCCTCGATTTGCAGCCTTGCCGCAAGCTCGCTTTGCGTCAAATGTTGAAGCACCCGCGCCTGCCGTACCCGTTCCCCGCAGACATTCTTTTTCCCTTTGTAGTCGTATATCTTCATCTACAATTTCCACTCCTGTGCTAATGATAGGATTTTTTCTTGACATTAGCACTTAATTTGTGTAGAATTGTGTTAAAGATGCGAAAACATAAATTATTGTAGGAGGAAAGCTACGTGACTTTGTCCTATCTTATGGACGTTCTGTTTGACCTGCTGAATGAAAGCGAGCTGCTTGACTTGACGGATTTGCAGGAAAACCGGGTGGATGGAACATTTGCGATTACCACCGGAGACGGAACACAAGCCGTAATCCGGTGCGATATTGCAAAGAAGTAAAAGAATTGCGCACACAAAAGGCACTCCGCCTCGGAGTGCCTTTTGTGTGTGTCGGCGGATTATTCCGCGAAAACCTTCTTCAGATGCACGAAGGAGGGCAGGCCGTTTTCCTTGGCCTGCTTGGTCTCGCCCTGAATCAGGGGCAGGCAGTAGTCGATGAAGTCCTGGGTCACGCCGTTGTGCTCCGGGGTGATCCATGCCAGGGGCACCTTCTGCTCGGCATTGGCCACGTCGGCCAGATCCAGCAGAACGTACTCGCACTTGTAGCCGCCCTCACGGCTGCACTTGAAGCCCACCATCTTGCCGGTGATGCCCGCCAGGGCGGACTCCACGGCGATCTTGCCGGAGTTGAAGCTCTCCTCGATGTCGGTGGCGGAGGCGCAGTGGGAGGCGCAGCGCTGGAGCAGGCTCAGCTCGATGCCCCGGACCTTCGCGCCGGTGGCAGCCTTCACCACGGCGGCCAGACGGGCAGCCAGACCGCCCAGCTGAGCGTGGCCGAAGCCGTCGGTGCCGGAGGTCTTGGCCTCGGAGACGAAGGAGCCGTCCGCATAGTGGACGCCCTCAGAGACGGCCACCAGGCAGTTCTGCTTCTCGGCGTAGACCCGCTTCACGTCGGCGATGAACTGATCCATGTCGAAGTCCACCTCGGGCAGATAGACCAGGTCGGGGCCGTCGCCGGAGAGGCCCGCCAGGGCGGCCGCGCCGGTGAGCCAGCCTGCGTGGCGGCCCATGCACTCGATAATGGTGATCATGCCCACGTCGTAGACGTGGCAGTCACGGCTGACCTCCATGAAGGAGGTGGCGATGTACTTGGCCGCGGAGGCGTAGCCGGGGCAGTGGTCGGTGCCGAAGAGGTCGTTGTCGATGGTCTTGGGCACGCCGAAGACCCGGCACTCATAGCCTACCTTGGCGCAGTAGCGGCTGATCTTGTTGCAGGTGTCCATGGAGTCGTTGCCGCCGTTGTAGAAGAAGTAGCGGACGTTGTACTTTTTGAAGATCTCCAGGATCCGCTTGTAGTCGGTGTCGTCCACGTCGGGATCGGCGATCTTGTAGCGGCAGGAGCCCAGGGCGGAGGAGGGAGAGTAGAGCATCTTTTCCAGCTCCTTGGGGTCTTCCTTGTCCATGATCATCAGCCGGTCGTTCAGCACGCCCTTGATGCCGTGGTTGGCGCCGTAGACGGTGGTAATGTATTCGCTCTCCAGGGCGGTCTTGATGACGCCGTAGGCGGAAGCGTTGATCACGGCGGAGGGGCCGCCGGACTGGCCGATCACAGCCGCGCCGATCAGGGGTTTATTGTTCATAGGTGTTACCTCCGTGTCAGTTTTGTTGGCGGGATGCCCGCACGCCATCAATGTACCATGATTCCCGGGGCTTGTCAATCCGAAAACAAAAATTTACAATATAAAAGCGCAACTATCCCTTTACAGCAGGCGAATTTTGCGGTAGAATATCGTGTAGCCCTGCGGGGCCTCGATCGAAAGGAAATGGGGGCAGATTCATGGAGCATACTGAGAAGGAGGCACTGCGGCGGCGGAGCAAACGGATATGGAATTATCTGGGGCTTGCTTTGATCATAGCGGGCGTTAACGGCCCGATCGGCATTTGCCTGCTGCTTGCCAACATGCTGGGGCTTCTGCCAGCCATGGGCAAGGTGGCTGGCCGGAGCTCTCACAACGATCCGTCCGGGAAAGATCCGGGCGAGAGCGCAAGCCAAACTGGGGCGAAGATGCCGCTCAGGAAGAAATGGGTTTGCGCGCTGCCCGAGCCCAGAGCCTGGCTGAAGGCCTTGATCGTGCTCCTCGGCGCCTTTCTGACTTACGCATGCACAGGGTTTGGGCTGATTCTCCTGCTAATCTTTGCCATAACCCAGAATTCGACACATCTTTTTCTCCTGCTGCTTTGCGTCGGCGGCTCCATAGGCGGCGTCTGGATGATGAACTCCGGCAGGCTGAGCCGCAAAAAAAGGGCCCGCTTTGAGATCTACCTCAAGCTGATCGGCGACAAGCAGACCCTTCCCATCCAGTACCTGGCGGATCAAATGGGCCTGGACTTTGAGCAGGTCGTGAAGGATCTGCGAGAGATGGTCCACCGAGGACTCCTTCCTCCCTACTGGCTGAAATAACCCGTCTGCGGCCCGACCTGGGCTCTGATCGTGATAGAAATGGAGGCAGACTCATGAATTATAATGAGATGAAGGAACGGCGGAAGCGCAGCAAGCGGCGGTGGAGGTTCCTCGGCCTGGCGCTGCTGTGTCTGGGCGTGAGCAGCCCCATTGGCATTTGCATTCTGATCGCCAACCATCTGGACATCCTGCCGGACATCGGCAACAACGTGGACATCCAGAAGACGGTCGATAATCTGACCGCCGACATCCGCAGCAGAGCGGTAAACCGCCCTGTGGCCGAGGTGCCGGAGCAAAAGAAGCGCGTCAACGGCATGCCGAAGCACGGTGCGCTGATTACCGCGTTCGGCGCCATTCTCACTGCCATTGGTGCGCTGTCTGCCGGGGCCTGCGGTTTAATTCTGTGGGATGAGGGATTATCTTTTTGGCCGCTGTTTGGAACTGGGTTTAGCATCTGCCTCGCTGCGGTCGGTTTGACCATGGGCATCTACGGCCGCATCCGCAAGAAGAAGAAAGAACGCTTCGAGGCCTATCTCAAGCTGATCGGCGACAAGCAGGCTGTTCCCATTCACTACCTGGCGGACGTCATGGGCATTGACTACCAGAAGGTCACCAAGGATCTGCGGGAGATGATTACCCGGGGCATCCTCCATCCGGCCTGGCTGGATCTGAAAACCTACCGCCTGATGATGACAGAATACACCGAGGCGCAGGCCGCGCAGCCCAAGGAAAAGAAAGAAGAGGCGATCTCCCGTAACGACCGCATTCTCCGGCAGATCCGGGCCGACAACGACCTGATTGCCGACCCGGAGGTCTCCGCCAAGATCGACCGGATCGAGGATCTGACCCGGAAGATCTTCGCCATTCTGGATCAGCGACCTGAGAAGGAGGCCCAGCTCTATAATTTTTTGAACTACTATCTGCCTACCACCCTCAAGGCGCTGGAGAGCTACGCCCGCCTGGAGGCCCAGGGCATTGAAACCGCCGCCATCAAGGAGGCCAAGCAGAAGATCAACAACGCCCTGGACGAGCTGGCCGACGGCTACGAGAAGCAGCTGGACAAGCTCTTTGCCGACGACGTGGTGGACATCACCGCCGACATCGACGTGATGCGCAAGATGCTCCACAAGGACGGCCTCAAGGAAGACGAGATCGTGACCGCCACGCTGAAGGGCTACGACCAATGACGATGGCACCCGCTGACGAAATGCAAAATGCAAAATGCAAAATGCAAAATGAGGGAACAGGGAACCGGGAACAGGGAACAGGGTGTGGTTCAGGGTTCGGAGTTCAGGGTTCAGAGCGCGTAGGGACGGCACCCTGCCGTCCGTGTTCCGATAAGGAACTGGGGACCGGCGACGCTGACGAAATGCAAAATGCAAAATGCAAAATGCAAAATTCATCCGACGCCGCGAACCAGCCACCTATTCCTTATTCCTTATTACCTATTACTTGCAATCTCCCTCCCGCTTGGGACGCTCTGCTGGACCGGCCCTTTGACCGGGAGCCCTTCCGGAGCACCCTGCTGGCTGTGGAGGCTGCCGCCGCGCTGGAGACGGTCTATCCGCCCCGGGCAGACTGGTTCGCGGCCTTCCGGCTGACGCCTCCGGAGCGGGTCCGGGTGGTGATCCTGGGGCAGGATCCCTACCACGAGCCGGATCAGGCCATGGGCCTGGCCTTCTCGGTGCGGCAGGGGGTCAGGCTGCCCCCCTCCCTGCGGAACATCTACAAGGAGCTGGAAGCGGACCTGGGCGTCCCGGCCCCAAGCTCCGGGGATCTGAGCCCCTGGGCGGAGCAGGGCGTTCTGCTGCTGAACACTGTGCTGACCGTGGCCGCCGGACGGGCCAACAGCCACAAGAACCTGGGCTGGCAGAGGCTGACCGCCGCCGTCATCGCCGCCGTCGCCCGCCTGCCCCAGCCCGTGGCCTTCGTCCTGTGGGGCAGCCCCGCCCAGCGGGCATACAACGCAGCCGTAGGGGCGCACAGTGTGCGCCCGCCCGATGCCGCTGCGGGAATGCAAAATGAGGGAACCGGGATCCGTAGCGGCGCACAGTGTGCGCCACGGAATGCAGCCGTTGACGGAATGCAAAATGCAAAATGCAAAATGCAAAATGAGGGTACGAAACGCAGCGTAGGGACAAGCATTGCTTGTCCGCAAGGCCTGACGGATCGACGTGGATCGGCGGACGAGCAATGCTCGCCCCTACAGGCAGGCCCGCGGCTGATCCTGTCCGCGCCGCACCCCAGCCCTCTGTCCGCCTACCGGGGCTTCTTCGGCAGCAAGCCTTTTTCGCAGATCAACGCCTTCCTTGCGGCCAACGGGGAAAGAACCATAGATTGGAGCCTGAAATGAAACGCTTTCTTTTCTGCCTCCTGCTCTGCCTTCTGCTGGCCGGCTGCGGCGGCAGGGAGACCGTGACCACCACCGAATCCGGCCCCGGGCTGGCGGGCGTCTGGGTCAACGCGGGGCAGTATTCCGACGGCCACGATTTCGTGGAGACCCTGACCCTGGCTGCGGACGGGACTGTGACCGTCCACCTGGAATACCGGGGCAGCGACTACGCCACCCTCACCGGCAGCTGGAGCGAGGAAAACGGCGTCCTCCGCGTGGACTTTACCGACCCCAACACCAAGGATCGGGGCTACGCCTACACCGTCACGGATACCACCCTCGTCCTCACCGGCGACGGGAAGGCCGTGGAGTATCAACGGAGCAGATAACACGGAAAAAAGCGCGAGAGGATGCAATCTATGAATAGAAAGAACAAAGCAAAGCGAGGCAAACGCGCACATGCGCTTCTGGCAGTCACGCTTCTTCTCTGGACGCTGACGGGGTGCGCTGTCGTTTCCACTGCGTCTGTGAGCACGGTAGGCGCTGGGGAGACTGATCCACAAGCCGGGCAAACACAGTCAGATGCGGAGCCCAAAGCGCTTCGGCAGACCTTTCAGTTAGATCCCGATCACGGATCGGCGGTAAGATTGGAGGGCACGACGCTGCTTCTGTCGATCTTTGCCTCAGACCGTGATACGGCCTGGGATTTCGAGAGCGAACAGGATCAAAAAGTGATCCAGACGACCCTGAACAATTTGGAAGTTGCTTCGGCCTACTTATCGGAACAGGCTCAGCAATACGGCAAGGAGCTTACGTTCCTGTACGACTGGCGTGAGGCGGAGGATCTGGTTTTTACTGCGGAATTCGATGAATCCATGGTGCGGTCGGATACCGGGAAGGCCAATCTTCAAATTGAGTGGCTGTGCAATTATATCAATTTTTCCGCGCTTGCGGAAAAGTATCAGGCGGACAGCGTTCTGTTCCTCTTCTTCTTCAATACCGATACCTCCAGCATTACCGACGGCGCAAATTCCGAGCTTCGCTCCTGGTGTATGCCGCACAGACACGAGAATGAATGTTTGCTCGAGCTCTGTAATATTTATGTGAACTCTTACCTGCGCGCGATGAGCCCTGCAGACTATGCGCACGAGATCCTGCACGCCTTCGGAGCGAAGGATCTGTATTTCGCGGACGAAGGGATCACGCAGGAGTACGTGAATTCGCTGCATTTCTCAAAGGACATCATGTATTCCACGAATCGTAATTCAGACCGGATCACGAGCGAATTTTCGGATCTGGACGCCTATTACGTGGGAATTGCGCCGCGTCCGGCCGTTGCGGACAAGTGGGGGCTCGGGCCGAGTGAGTTCGATGCAGACTGACGATTTCCGAAAAACGGAAGCATCAGTCTGGCTGCTTCCACGCCACATGCCGATTGCGGTACTGTGAAACCTGATTATTCAAAATACAAATATTTATCAAGAATCAAAGGAGAAACAACCATGAAGCAAACGATTCTTCGCAGCTACGCCCGCCTGATCGCCCGGGTCGGCGTCAACATCCAGAAGGGCCAAGACGTCAACATCACCTGCGATCTCGATCAGCCGAAGTTCGTGGAGCTGCTGGTGGATGAGTGCTACAAGGCCGGCGCCCGCAAGGTCAAGGTGGAGTTCAACTATCAGCCCCTGGCCAAGCTGCACTTCCGCCACTGCTCCGTCACCACCCTCTCCAAGATCGAGAAGTGGGAGATCGCCCGGATGGAGCACAACGTGGAGACCCTGCCCTGCCAGATCTATCTGGTCAGCTCGGATCCGGACGGCCTCAAGGGAATCAACCAGGAGAAAATGGCCAAGGTCGGCAGGAATCGCTACCCCATCACCAAGCCCTACCGGGATCAGATGGACAACAAGTACCAGTGGTGCATTGCCGCCGTCCCCGGCGCGGCCTGGGCCAAGAAGCTCTTCCCCGAGCTGCCCAAGGGCAGAGCTATGGAGAAGCTGTGGGAGGCCATCCTCTTCACCTCCCGGGTGACCGATGATCCCCTGGCGGCCTGGGAAGCCCATGACAAGGATCTGCATCAGCGCTGCGCCTATCTGAACAGCCTGGGCATTGCCGAGCTGCACTACAAGGGTGACAACGGCACCGACTTTACCGTGGGCATGATCCCCGAGGCCCAGTTCATGGGCGGCGGAGACAAGAGCCTGCAGGGCATCTTCTTCAACCCCAATATCCCCACCGAGGAGTGCTTCATCTCCCCCATGCGGGGCAAGGCCGAGGGCATCGTCTACGCCACCAAGCCCCTGTCCTACCAGGGCCAGCTGATCGAGAACTTCTCTCTGCGCTTTGAGAACGGCAAGGCCGTGGAGGCCCACGCCGAGAAGAACGAAGAGCTGCTGAAGAAGATGATCACCATGGACGACGGCGCGGGCTATCTGGGCGAATGCGCCCTGGTGCCGGTGGACTCCCCCATCTCCGAGTCCGGCCTGCTGTTCTTCAACACCCTGTTCGATGAGAATGCCGCCTGCCATCTGGCCGTGGGCCGGGGCTTTGCGGACACCATCAAGGACTATGAGAACAAGACCCTGGAGGAGTGCCGCGCCCTCGGCATCAACGACTCCATGATCCACGTGGACTTCATGATCGGCTATGAGGGCCTGGACATCGACGCCGTCACCCGCGACGGCAAGAACATCCCCATCTTCCGCAAGGGCCACTGGGCGTTCTGAGCCAGATAACAAGGAATCAGTAAAAGGTAAGAGGTAAGCGGTATCCGCAACGATACCGCTTACCTCATTTTTACATATTACTTATTACTTATTACTTGTTACTTATCCGTTGGGCTTCCGGTTGTGGTAGTAGTGCCGCTTATTCTTCTTGCCCTCGGGCTTGGGGGCGGGCTGCTCGCCTGCGGGCTTTTCCGGGGCGGGGCTCTTTTCCGGCGGGGCGATCTGGGGGAGCTTGGGCTCCGCCTTGCCCTGCTGCTGACGGCGGCGCTGCTGGCGGGAGGGCTGGCCGGGCTTCTCGCTGCGCTCCGACTTTTCGGCCCGCTCTTGGGCCTTGTCGGCGGGGCGGGGCCCCTTCCGGTTCCGGTGGGAGCCGTGTCCTGCCTCGGAGCCGGGCTTGCCCTCCTGGGCAGGCTTCTCCTGGGCGGGCTTCTTCTCGGGGCCGGGGCGGCCGGACGGATCCGGCCTGCGATCCCTGCGGTTTTTCCGGCTGTGGGGGGCTCCGGCCTCGGCGGCCTCTCCGGCCCGCTCCGCTGCGGGGCTCTCCCCATTCATCGCTTCCTCCTCCGGGAAGGACTCGTCCGCCTCCGCGGTGAGCCGCTGCTCCAGGAAGGGGAGGCGCTCCAGCAGGAAGTCTCCGTTCTTCCGGCCGGAGATGGGCGCCAGATCCTCGGGGATGGGCGGGTCGGTCTTCTTGGCCTTTCCGCTTCGCAGGACGCAGATCTCGCTGTTGCGGTAGAAGCGGATGTCCTCGTCCTTCTCCATCCGAACGGTGACGCTCTGCTTCATCAGATTGACGTTGATCACCGTGCCGCGTCCGTCCGGGGTGTCCACGAAGGAGTCCAGCTTGGGGCTGGTCTGGATCAGATCCTCATAGGCGTCCTGCTCGTATTTCAGGCAGCACATCAGCCGGCCGCAGGAGCCGGAGATCTTGGTGGGGTTCAGGCTGAGGCTCTGGGTCTTGGCCATCTTGATGGACACGGGTTGGAAATCGTCCAGGAAGCTGGCGCAGCAGAAGGGTCTGCCGCAGATGCCGATGCCGCCCAGCATTTTGGCCTTGTCCCGGACGCCGATCTGCCGCAGCTCGATCCGGGTGTGGTAGTTGGAGGCCAGGATCTTCACCAGCTCCCGGAAGTCCACCCGGGCGTCGGCGGTGAAGAAGAACAGCAACTTGCTGCCGTCAAAGGCACATTCCGCGGAGACCAGCTGCATATCCAGCCCCAGCTCCTCCACCTTTTTCAGGCAGAAGGCGTAGGCGTCCTTCTCTTTCTTCTCATTTTCGGCGCGGATGCGCTCGTCGGTGGGGGTGGCCACCCGCAGCACCCGGCGCAGGGGCTGGACCAGCTCCCGGCGGGCGATCCGGTGATTGCCGATGATGCAGTAGCCGTATTCCGCGCCCCGGGCGGTGTCCAGGATGATGTGGTCGCCGTTTTTCAGATTCAGCTCGCCCGGGTCGAAGAAATAGATCTTGCTGCCGGGGCGGAACTGCACGTCGCAGACCGGGACCCGCTCGTTGGGATCCGCCGCGGGAGGCGCGGCGGTCACAGAGGGGGCCGCGGCGGGCGCGTTCAGGCGCGGCGCCGTCTTCTTGGCCGAAACAGCGGTCAGCGCCGTGTGGACGGGCGCGGGCTCCGCTGCCGGAACGGGCGGATGGATCAGGGTTTCGTTTTCGTTCAGATCTTTGAGATCCGTTGTATTTTCGTTGTTCATATATACTCCAATCAATTCTGATATTACTGTGCGAGCGGGGGAAAGGCGGGCTAATAGCCCGCGCTACAGTAGGGTGCTTCCGTGCGGGGGAAAGGCGGGCTGCGACGCGAAGCCAGGGCCCGCGCTGCGCCATTATGTCTCCGTTACAATAGAGATTGGGACGGAATATGGTTTCCCAAAAACAATTTGATACCTTGCCTGATTGATCCCGTCGCAGGCTCTCCACCAATTCAGCGGATACAGCAAGTCAGAGTCAGTCTCCGGTGATCTTTGATATTCATTGCAGAATTCTTCCGCATAACAAGGCGCACGGCTTGAAGAGAGAACGCCGCAAATTCCCAGCGCGTTTAGCAGATTGTCAATCTCCCATGCATTGGACTTAATGATTTTACTTTGTGAAATTTTCTTCTGAAGGGCGCGCCCCCGCTGGTGAGGCTCAAGCACATACGCGCATTGCAAGATTTTTCGCAGTAGATCCTCGTCCTGATCTGTGTGTTGTACAGGCTGTAGTGTTAAATAGTGCTGCAGAACCAGCAGGCACTGCTGCGGATCTGTATGAACAAATCCATAATCGGGCCTTCCGGAATTATTCAGTGTTACGGCTTCCAGAGAGGATTTCAGAGCTTCCCGGAGCAAAATGTCTTCAAACGGCATCAGCTTTTCAAGTTCTGCTTTCAATTTATTTGGATCTCTGGGAAAAAAGCTGATCCTGTCTTTGCTGTACCAACCGCAGTCATAACAGTGCAAGGATTCTGTAGGTGTGTGATCCGGGATGGTAACAGCGTACCAATAGCTGCCCAAGACGGCACGGTATTCTAATGCTCTGGTCGATAGGCTATATAAGAATGCGTTAGCCGCTTGCTTCGGGGTTATTTTCTGTGTTACAGCTCGAAGTGCCTGTAAAACCGCTTCATGCTCCGCCGCCGGGCCAACCGGTGTGATTCTGTTACGCATGATCTAACCTCTGTTCACTTGGTGCGAGCGGGGAAAGGCGGGCTGCGACGCGAAGCCAGGGCCCGCGCTGCAGGCCTTCCCATCTGTCATTCTGAGCAAAACGAAGAATCCGCGTCCCCCGTCCCCTGGTGACTGGTGACTGGTCACTGGTGCCTGACCCCTAACCTCACTCCTGCACATCCAGCCAGACCTGCAGCGCGCCGCAGACGGCGCCGGGGCTGACGTTTCCGCTCAGCAGCTCCGTCGCCCTTTGCAGACTGCGTAGGGCTTTCAGGCTTTCGGCGGAGGTGCGGCTGCGGCCGACGCGCTCTGCGGCCTCCCAGCGGCCGGGCTGTCCGGCGCGGACGGCCAGGGCCTGGCTCAGAAGCTCGATCCACTGCTGGAAAAGGGGGATCAGCTGCTCCCGCTTCTGCCGCTCCAGGGGAACCAGCAGCTCCGTGAGCCCCAGCCGATCCCGGCGGGCAAAGCAGGCGGCGAAGCTCTGGGTCTCCGGCGACAGGCTCTCCCCCGCCTCCAGCAGCCGGAGCGCCTGCCCCAGCCAGCCCTCCGAGCGGGCCCAGGCGGCTTCCCGTGCGGCGGGATCCCGGTCGGGACGGCGCTTTGCCAGCGCGTCCAGCCCCTCGGCCTCGCTCAGCGGAGTGAGCAGCAGGGGAACGGAGCGGGATCGGATGGTGGGCAGCAGCCGCTCCGCGCCGTCGGTCAGCAGGAGGAAGGCCGCGTAGTCCGGCGGCTCCTCGATCACCTTCAGCAGGGCGTTCTGGGCGGCTGCGTTCATATCCGCAGCCCGGGGGATAAGGTATACCTTCCGCCGACCCTCGTTGGGCTTGATGTACACGTCGGCCCGGGCCTTGCGGATCAGCTCCACGGTGACGGTCTTCTTGTCCGGATCGTCTACGGTGATCACGTCGGGGTGGACGCCGTCCAGGACCTTGCGGCATTGCAGGCAGACCCCGCAGGGGCGCTTGGCGCCGGCGGTGCATTCCATCGCGGCGGCCAGGATGCGGGCCAGGGTGTGCTTTCCGCTGCCCTCCGGCCCCGCCAGCAGATAACAGTGGGAGAGCCGGTCGGCGGCGAAGGCCGCGGCAAGGACGGATTTCAGCCGGGCGTTGCCCAGAAGCGCATCCATGTCCATCCCCCCTATCGTTTCCTGACAATCCATAATAGCACAATCTGAGGGAAGATGCAAGGATTTTCGTAAAGGATAGCAGAGGGCTTATTGAAATGAAGTATGCCTTGCGGCATATGAAGTATCCGCTGACGCGAATATGAAGTATCTCCTGCGGAGAAATGAAGTATGCGCTTCGCACATATTGTGGTATCTATTTATTCTGCAAATAAAAAGATGAAAAAGGATTGAAGTTGCAACGAGGATGCCTTCCCGCTGTGAGGATTCCATCCCGCCGCGTCAAATACGGCGCAGCCGTACTTCATAAGCGAAGCGTCTTCATATGGCGCAGCCATACTTCATATTTGTGCAACAAATACTTCATTTGTGACCGTTGCTATTTTTTCGAAAACGTGTTACAATAAGGCTCGGGGGTGTTCACGATGGAGGCCTACGTCGCCGTGATCGGCGGGATCAATCTTGATATTTGCGGAAAATCCTATGCGCCGCTGATCGGGCGGGACTCCAATCCCGGCGCAGTAAAGCTCTCCCTGGGGGGCGTGGGGCGGAACATCGCCCACAATCTGCGGCTGCTGGGCTGTCCGGTGCGGATGCTCACCGCCCTGGGCGGCGATTCCTTCGCCCGCCGGGTGGAGGAGGACTGCGCCCGGCTGGGGATCGACCTGAGCCACGCGATCCGCGTCCCGGAGGCGGCGACCTCCACCTACCTGGCCATTGAGGGCCCGGAGGGGGACATGGAGCTGGCCATCTGCGACGATGCCCTGGCCCGGCATATCACGCCGGACTATCTGGCCGGGCAGGCCGAGGTGCTGAACAGCGCTGCCGCCGTGGCTGTGGACACGAATCTCAGCCCGGAGGCCCTGGCCTGGCTGGGGGCCCACTGTAGGGCGCCCATCTTTGCCGACCCGGTCTCTGTGACCAAGGCCGAGAAGCTGCGGCCGATCCTGGGGCGGCTCTTTCTGCTGAAGCCCAACCGCATCGAGGCGGAGCTGCTCTCCGGCATCCCGATCCGGGATGGGCGGAGCCTGGAGCAGGCCGCCCAAGGGTTGCTTGCCACGGGTCTGCGGCGGGTCTGTATCTCCCTGGGCAGCGAGGGCGTTTTTTGCGCCTGGGGCGGAGAGCGCTGTCAGATCCCCTGCCCCGAAACCATGCTGGTCAACGCCAGCGGCGGCGGAGACGCCATGATGGCAGGCTTTGTCCGCGCATTTCTGGATGGCCGGCCGGTGGAGGCAGCCGCCCGCTTCGCCCTGGCCTGCAGCGCGCTGGCCTGCGAGAGCGAGGAGACTGTGAACCCGGAAATAACGCTGGAAAAAATTAATAGCCGCGCCTGAACGCTTATGAAGTACCCGCTGACGCGGATATGAAGTATGCTTCGCATATGAAGACGCTTCGCTCATGAAGTATGGCTGCGCCATATTTGACACAACGGGAAAGCTTTCCCCACTTTTCAAACCCTTTCTTTTCATCTGTTTATTCGCAGAATAAACAGATACCGCAATATGTGCGAAGCACATACTTCATATCTCCGAAGGAGATACTTCATATTCCGCAAGGAATACTTCATATCGCCGCAAGGTGATACATCATCAACAACAAGAAGGAGGTTCTCATGATGAATCTGAACTGCTACTTAGATGTTAACCCCGAAGTCGCAGCGGCTGTTGCCGCCGGGAAGCCTGTTGTGGCTTTGGAATCCACCATTATTTCCCACGGGATGCCCTATCCCCAGAACGTGGAGACCGCTTTGAACGTGGAGAAGGTGATCCGGGACAACGGCGCCGTGCCCGCCACCATCGCCATCCTGGGCGGGCGGCTCAAGGCCGGCCTCACTCCGGAGGAGATCGAGTACCTGGGCAAGACGGGCCAGGCTGTCACCAAGGCCAGCCGCCGGGATCTGCCGGTGATCGTGGCCAAGGGCCTGGACGGGGCAACCACCGTGACCACCACCATGATGATCGCCCACATGGCGGGCATTCAGATCTTCGCCACCGGCGGCATCGGCGGCGTCCACCGGGGCGCGGAGACCACCATGGATATCTCCGCCGACCTGGAGGAGCTGGCCAACACCCCTGTGATGGTGGTCTGTGCCGGGGCAAAATCCATCCTGGATCTGGGCCTGACCCTGGAATACCTGGAGACCCACGGGGTGCCGGTGCTGGGCTATCAAACCAAGGAGCTGCCCGCCTTCTACACCCGGCGCAGCGGCTTCCAGGTGGACTATCAGATCGACAGCCCCCAGGAGCTGGCCAAGGTCTTCAAGGTGCAGCGGGACCTGGGCCTCAAGGGCGGCGTCCTGGTGACGAACCCCATCCCGGAGCAGTACGCCATGGACTTCGACGTGATCAACAAGGCCATCGACCAGGCCATCGCCGACTCCGTCCGGGACGGGATCAAGGGCAAGGCCACCACGCCATACCTGCTGGCGAAGGTCAAGGATCTCACCGGCGGCGACTCCCTGGCCAGCAATATCCAGCTGGTGTACAACAACGCAAAGCTTGCCGCCCAGACTGCCTGCGAATACTGCAAATTGTAAAATTGTAAAATTGTAAAATAGAATCATACAGGAGGAAACAGAATGACTACCCAAGAGGCTCTGAAAATCTACCGCGAAAAAACCGAGCAGCTGCACGCCCTGGGGCACGCCATGGGAGTGCTGCATTACGACGGCGCTACCGCAGCCCCGGCGGAATCCGCCGAGGGCCGGGGCAAGACGCTGGCCTACCTCTCCGGCTGCGCCTACGAGATCGAGACGTCCCCGGAGATGCTGGAGGCGGCGAACTGGCTCAACGCCCACAAGGAGGAGCTGAACCAGCAGGATCGCCGGGAAATCCAGGTCTTCCTGCGGGAGAACGAGTTCACCGCAGCCATTCCCAAGGAGGAGTACGTGGCCTACGTGGAGCTGCTGAACAAAGCGGACGCCGTCTGGCACAAGGCCAAGCAGGACAGCGACTTTGCCTCCTTCGCCCCCATCGTGAAGGACATCTTTGCCACCAACGTCCGCTTCGACAAATACTATAAGCCCGACCGGGCGCCCTACGACACCCAGCTGGACCGTTACGAGAAGGGGCTCACCATGGAGAAGACCGACGCCTTCTTCAACGCCCTGAAGGAGCGGATCGTCCCCCTGCTGAAAAAGGTCATGGCCAAGCCCCAGGTGGACGACAGCTTTATCTGGGGGAAGGTCTACCCCACCGAGGCCCAGCGGAAGTTCTCCGACTATCTGATGGAGGTCATCACCATCGACCGCAAGCGCTGCTCCATCGGCGAGACCGAGCACCCCTTCACCACCAACTTCAACAAGAAGGACGTGCGTATCACCACCCATTACCACGAGGAGACCCCGGTCTACTCCATGTACTCCGTGATCCACGAGGGCGGCCACGCCCTGTATGAGCTCCACACCGCCGATTCCCTGGAGGGCACCATCCTTGCCGGCGGCGTGTCCATGTCCATCCATGAGAGCCAGTCCCGCTTCATGGAGAACATCATCGGCCGAAGCCGCGCCTTCATCGAGTTGATCTTCCCCAAGATGCAGGAGCTCTTCCCGGAGCAGCTCAAGGGCGTCACCGCGGAGCAGATGTACCGGGCCGTGAACAAGGCGGAGCCCAGCCTGATCCGCACCGAGGCCGACGAGCTGACCTACGCCCTCCACGTGCTGGTCCGCTACGAGATCGAGAAGGGTCTCTTTGACGGCTCCATCGCCGTGGAGGATCTGCCGAAGATCTGGAACGACAAGTACAAGGAATACCTGGGCATCGACGTGCCCGACGACAAGCGGGGCGTCCTGCAGGACAGCCACTGGTCGGGCGGCAACGTGGGCTACTTCCCCTCCTACGCCTTGGGCTCCGCCTACGGCGCGCAGATGCTGGCCAAGATGCGGCAGACCGTGGACGTGGACGCTGCCGTCCGCTCCGGCGACCTGCACCCCATCACGGATTGGCTGGAGGAGCATATCTGGAAGTTCGGCGCCATGTACGATCCCATGGAGCTGCTGGAGCGCGCCCTGGGCGAGCCCTTCGACCCCAAGTACTTCACCGACTACCTGGAGAAGAAATTCACAGAGATCTACGGGCTGTAAAACCGCATAACAAAAAGCCGCCTCTCTCGGGGGCGGCTTTTGTGTTGAGATCGTTTAGCTCAATAGGGCAGCAGCGGGGCGGAGCCGTCGTCCTGGGCTTCCTCTACGGCCCGAATCTCGGCGTCGTAGGAATAGCTCTCGTTGACGTGAATGGTCAGCACGTCTCCCATTTTTGCCCCCAGGACGGCCTTGCCCAGGGGAGATTCCAGGGAGATCAGCCCCTTGTCGGGGTTGGTGCGGACGGTGGAGACCACCTGGATCACCATTTCCTCCTCGTCCTCCGGCAGCCAGAGGGTCACCCGGTCGTAGAGCTTGATCCCGCCGGGGCGGCCCTTGTCCTCGTCGATGATGCGGGCGGTCTTGATCATGTTTTCCAGATAGCGCATCCGGGAGTCGTTCCGGCGCTGGGCGTCCTTGGCCGCCTTGTATTCGTAGTTCTCGCTGAGGTCGCCGAAGGCCCGGGTCCGCTTGACCTCCTCGATGATCTGGGGTCGGATGTTCAGCCGCCGATCCTCCAGTTCCTTTTCCATCAGCTCGATGTCCTGCTTGGTCAGCTTGTCATGCATGAGTCGGTTCTCCTGTTCTCGCATAGCGTTTGGTCATTTCCAGAATTTCGGCGGCCAGCTCGTCGTCGGGCAGCTCCGTCAGCCGCCAGCTCCAGTTGCCGGTGCTGAGCTCGCCGGGGGCGTTCATCCGGGCCTCCGCACCCAGCTCCAGCCAATCCTGCAGCTGGGCCACGAAGATCCGGGCCACGGAGCTCATGCCGCCCCGGATCATGCCCCGGACGTAGCCCTCCGCCTCGTTCAGCCCCAGGTACTTCACGGCCTTGCCCACGGTCTCCTCGGATTCCGTGTCCAGCCACTGGGCCAGGGTCAGATTGTCGTGGGTGCCGGTGTAGCAGACGCAGTTGACCACATGGTTGTGGGGCAGATAGTCGCCGTTCTCCCCGTAGAAGCCGAATTCCAGCACCTTCATGCCGGGGAAGCCGGAGTCCTTGAGCAGCTGCTCCACCTCGGGGGTCTGGTAGCCCAGATCCTCCGCGATGAAGTCCACCTGGGGCACGCCCTCCCGCAGCGCCGTCACCAGCTTCATGCCGGGGCCCTTGACCCACTTGCCGTTGCGGGCGGTCTCGTCGCCGAAGGGCACGGACCAATAGCTCTCCAGGCCCCGGAAGTGGTCGATGCGGACCACGTCGAAGAAGCGGGCTGCGGCCCGCACCCGCTTCACCCACCAGGCGAAGCCGGTCTCCTCGTGCTTGGGCCAGTCGTAGAGGGGGTTGCCCCAGAGCTGACCGTCCTCGGAGAAGCCGTCGGGGGGGCAGCCCGCCACCCGGCTGGGACAGCGGGAGGCGTCCAGCTGGAAGAGCTCCGGGTTCATCCAGACGTCGCAGGAATCCATGGTCACGTAGATGGGGATGTCGCCGATGATCCGGATCCCCTGGGCTCTGGCGTGGGCCGCCAGCTTGTCCCACTGCTCATAGAACAGATATTGGGTAAAGGCGCAGCAGGAGATGTCCTCCTTCAGCTCCTCCCGGTAGCGCTCCAGGGCCTCCGGGTCCCGGGAGGCGGCCTTCTCGGGCCACTGGTTCCAGGGCAGCATCCCGAACTTCCGCTTGAGGGCCATGAACAGGGCGTAGTCCTCCACCCAGGGATTGGCCTTGCGGAAGGCGGCAAAGGCGTCCCTGCGGAGCTCCTTGCCCTTGGCGTAGGCCCGCTCCAGCAGGGGCAGGCGGTAGTAGTAGAGGGCGGCGTAGTCCACCCGGCCGGGCTGCCCCCAATAGGCGCCCTCCAGATCCTTGGGCTCCAGCAGGCCGTCCTCCAGCAGGGCGTCGATGTCCACAAAGTAGGGATTGCCGGCGTAGATCGAGCAGCTCTGGTAGGGGCTGTCGCCGTAGCTGGTGGGGCCGATGGGCAGGATCTGCCAATAGCTCTGGCCGGCAGCCTTCAAAAAGTCCACGAACCGGAAGGCCTCCTTGCCCAGGGTCCCGATGCCGTAGGCCGTGGGCAGAGAGGAAATGTGCAAAAGAATGCCGCTTTCGCGTTTCATAGGGCTCACCTCTGAATTTTGTTTCTGTATTGGCTTCTGTGTCGGTTTATTATATCGCTTCCGCTTCGAATTGGCAACGGTTTTTTGAAGATTTTGATAATTATTCAGTTTCTCTGGATTTTCCCTTGACAGACGCCCCGCGGCGTGGTATACTTCCGTCCGATAAGTCTTCACGGCGGGGAAAAACGGCCGCCAAGACCGTTTTGATCGCTGCAACGTACCCGTCGGAACAGGGGGTACGTTTTTCTTTTTGCCCCGGTTCCCCAGGCGCAGCCCGCGGCGGGAAGACCGTCAAAAAAAGAAAGAGAGGAATTCCCATGAAGCTCATCTACGGCATTCAGGACAAACCCAAATTCTCTCAGCGCATCATATTCGCCCTGCAGCAGGTGCTGGCGATCATGGCGGCTACCCTGGCGGTTCCCGCGGTCATCAACAACACCATGAAGGAACAGGGGATCATCACGAATATGAGCCCTGCCGCAGCCCTGCTTGGCGCAGGCATCGGCACCATCGTCTATCTGCTCTTCACCCGCTCCAAGAGCCCCGTCTTCCTGGGCTCCTCCTTCGCCTTTATCGGCTCCATGCTCTCCGCCTTCGCAGGCGCGTCCACCATGGCCCTCGGCTACCTGGGTCTGATCATCGGCGCGGTGTTGGCGGGGCTTGTTTATGTGGTGCTGGCGATCCTCGCCAAAAAGCTGGGCACCGATTGGCTCAATAAGCTTATGCCTCCCGTGGTCATCGGCCCCACTGTTGCCATCATCGGCCTGTCCCTGGCGTCCAACGCCGTGGGCGACTTCACCAACGGCGCCGGCGGCTCCACCTACGTGGCTATGGTCTGCGGCCTGGTCACCCTGCTGACCACCGTGCTGGTGGCCACCTATGCCAAAAAGATGGCCCGGCTGATCCCCTTCATCCTGGGCATCCTGGCCGGCTACGCCTGCGCCTGCGTCTTCTTCCTGATCGGGGAGATCGCCGGCTGCGACGAGCTGAAGGTCATCAGCTTCCAGCCCTTTGTGGACATCTTCTCCAAGATCCGTCTGAGCTCCTTCCTGGACGTCCCCCGCTTCACCTTCTGGGAGGGAAAGGGCGCGTTCAGCGCCATGAGCTTCGGCTACTTTGTCACCCTGCTGACGGCCTACGTGCCCGTGGCCTTCGTGGTCTTTGCCGAGCATATTGCCGACCATAAGAACCTGTCCTCCATCGTGGAGCAGGATCTGCTCAAGGAGCCCGGCCTGCATCGGACCCTCCTGGGCGACGGCGTGGGCTCCATGGTGGGCGCCTTCTTCGGCGGCTGCCCCAACACCACCTACGGCGAATCCATCGGCTGCGTGGCCATCACCGGCAACGCCTCCGTCGTCACCATCTGGTACGCGGCGGTGCTCTGCATCCTGATCTCCTTCCTGTCTCCGTTCATCGCCTTCCTGCAGTCCATCCCCTCCTGCGTCATGGGCGGCGTCTGCATCGCCCTCTACGGCTTCATCGCCGTCTCCGGTCTGAAGATGCTCCAGGGCGTGGATCTCAATGAGAACCGGAACCTGTTCACCGTCTCCGTGATCCTCATCACCGGCGTCGGCGGCCTGGTGCTGAAGATCGGCGCGGTGGAGATCCGCACCGTGGCCTGCGCCCTGATCCTGGGCATTCTTGTGAACAAGCTGCTGGGCAAGGAAAAGGCAGGGAACAAGTAACAAGTAACAGGTAATAAGTAATAGGTAATAAGTAATAGGTAATAAGTAATAGGTAATAAGTAACACCACGCCTGTAGGGACAAGCACCTGTGCCCTTCATGGGTATTGCTTGTCCGCTTGCTCCCCGCCCGCACCCGCTTGTAGGGACGGCACTCTGCCGTCCGCGCTCCCCGCCCGCAACCGCTTGTAGGGACGGCACCCTGCCGTCCGCGCTCCCCGCCCGCACCCGCTTGTAGGGACGGCACTCTGCCGTCCGCGCTCCCCGCCTGCACCCGCCCGTAGGGAGCGATGCCCACATCGCTCCGGCGTTCGGCACGAACGCAATTTGCCGCAGGCAAATCCAACCCCGCCCCGACGCTGCAACCGGGTTCGAACAATGCACCCGGGGATCGCCCTGCGGGCGATTGTTTGATGCGCAAACCGGGCGGCCAATACCCATGAAGGGCACAGGTGGCCGCCCCTACGATGGGGTACGTGTGGGGTGGACGGTGCGCGTTGCGGGCGGCCAATGGCCGCCCCTACGGCGGGGTACGTGTGGGATGGACGGCACTCTGCCGTCCGCCCGTTCCCCGACGCACTCTCCTGTAGCGCGGGCTATTAGCCCGCCGTTCCCCGTGGCGCAAATATACGAAATTGGAAGAAGCAAGAACCATTTTCCTGCTTCTTCCATATTTTTAGAACCGAAACTATGGCTGGATCGCCCTGCGGGCGATTGTTTGCTGCGCAAACCGGACGAGCAATACCCATGAAGGGCACAGGTGCTCGTCCCTACGGACTCTGAGCCCTGTTCCCTGTTCCCTGTTCCCTGGTGACTGGTCACTGGTGCGTGCGGGGAAAAGGCGGGCTGACAGCCCGCGCTGCAGTAGGGTGCTTTCGTGCGGGGGGCACGCAAAAAAACTATTGTGCAATCCCCTTCCAGGTGCTATAATAAAAAGAAAAAAGAACTTGGATGTGTATACAGTGAAATACGGAGCCTGGAATGTATCGTCCTTCCAAGCGGAGCAGGTGCGGGCGCTGGAGCAGGCGGGCTACGGGGCCCTCTGCGCCCGGATCCTGTCGGCCCGGGGCTGCGGCGATCCGGCGGCGGCGCGGGACTATCTGCGCGGCGACGCCCCGCTCAATTCCCCGTTTTTGATGAAGGACATGAAAATCGCCGCCGACCGGGTGCGTCTGGCGGTGGCGCGCAAGGAACATATCGCCGTCTTCGGCGACTACGACGTGGACGGCATCACCTCCACGGCCCTGCTGACGGAGTTCCTCCGGGGCATGGGGGCCAGAGTCACCAGCTACATCCCCGCCCGGCTGGAGGAGGGCTACGGCCTCAATGAGATCGCTATTCGCTGGCTGTACAAGCAGCAGGTGAATCTGATCGTCACCGTGGACTGCGGCATCACTGCCAACCGGGAGGCGGAGCTCTGCCGGAAGCTGGGCATGGAGCTGGTGATCACCGATCACCACGAGTGCAAGGACGAGCTGCCCCGGGCCGTGGCCGTGGTGGATCCCCACCGGCCCGACTGCGGCTACCCCCACACGGATCTCTCCGGCGTGGGCATCGCCTTCCAGCTGGCCGCCGCCATCTCCGGCGACCAGGCCGGTCTGCTGGAGCGTTTTTCCGATCTGCTCTGCCTGGGCCTGGTGGCGGACGTGATGCCCCTGCGGGGGGAGGTGCGTACCATGGTGGTGCGGGGCCTCAAGGCCCTGGAGCATCCCACCCGCCCCGGCATCGCCGCCCTGATGGCGGAATGCGGCTGCACCGACGGCCCGGTCACCACCTCCACCGTGGGCTATCTTCTGGCCCCCCGGATCAACGCCGCGGGCCGCATGGGCCAGGTGGAGCTGGCCCTGGAGCTGTTTATGACCCGGGACCCTGCCAGGGGCAAGCTCCTGGCGGAGAGCCTCTGCCGCCTCAACCGGGAACGGCAGAAGGTGGAGGCCGGGATCTACCAGCAGGCTGTGTCCATGCTGGGGGCGGACGCCCATCCCCGGGCCATCGTCCTGGCCGGGGAGACCTGGCACCAGGGCGTGGTGGGCATCGTGGCCTCCCGGCTTTCGGAGGAGTACAACTGCCCCGCCTTCCTGATCTGCATGGACGGCGACCGAGGCAAGGCCTCCTCCCGCAGCTACGGCGGCTTCAACCTTTTTGCCGCGCTGACCCAGCTGTCCGATCTGCTGGAGAGCTTCGGCGGCCACGAGCTTGCCGCCGGCTTTACCATCAGCCGGGAGAATATCCCCGCCTTCCGCCGGGAGGTCACCGCGCTGGCGGAGGCCTTCCAGAATTCCGGCCGGGCCGAGGACGCCCTGGCTGTGGACTGCGCCGTGGATCCGGCCCTTTTGACCTTTGAAAACATCCGGGATCTGAACCAGCTGGAGCCCTGCGGCACCGGCTGCCCCATTCCCGTTCTCTGCGTGGAGGACGCCGTGGTGACCCAGCTCTCCGAGGTGGGCGGCGGCAAGCATCTGCGCCTGAGCCTCCGCAGCCGGAATGGCTGCAGCCTGGCGGCGATCTTCTTCTCCCAGACCGCCCTGCGTACCGGGATCGCCCCGGGGGACACGGTGGACGTGGCCTTTACCCCCCAGATTAACGAGTTCCGGGGCACCCGCACCGTTCAGCTGAACGTGGTGGATCTGCGGCTGAACCGCAGCCTGCGGGATGAGACAGAGGCGGAGCGGGATCTGTACCGCCGCTTCCTGCGGCAGGCCAGCCTGACCCCGGACGAGGCGAGCCGCCTTCTCCCCAGCCGGGAGGAATTTGTGGCCGTCTGGCGCTATCTGATCGCCAACAGCGGCGAACAGGGCCTGGAGGAGGACTTCCCCTGCATGGGCCGGAAGATCAACCGGGCCGCGGTCTGCGGCGCCGCCGAGCGCCTGACCCTGGGCAAGACCCGGATCTGCCTGGACGTCTTTGCCGAGCTGGGGCTGATCCAGCTCCACACCAGTCGCCGCTGCTTCCAGATCCGCATCACCACCGACGGCAGCAAGGTGGATCTGAACCAGAGCGGGATCGTCCAGCGCCTGCGCTCGGCCAAAAACCAATGATTTCTCGAAAGGAGGTCTGACACATGGAGACCTTCGAACAACGATATGACGCTATGATGGCGGCCATCAGGAAATACGCGCCCAACACCGATCTTGACGCGGTGGAGCGCGCGGTTCGCTATGCCGATGAAAAGCACAGGGATCAGAAGCGCAAGGACGGCTCCCCCTACATCATCCACCCCCTGGCGGTGGCGGAGATCGTGGCGGAGCTGGGGCTGGACACCGATGCCATCGTGGGCGCTCTGCTCCATGACTGCATCGAGGACACCTCCGCCTCCCACGACGAGATCGCCAAGCTCTTCGGCCCCAGTGTGGCGGAGCTGGTGGAGGGCGTCACCAAGCTGACCCGGGTGGAGTTCTCTACCCGGGAGGAGCAGCAGGTGGAGAACCTGCGGAAGATGTTCATGGCCATGTCCAAGGATATCCGGGTGGTGCTCATCAAGATCTGCGACCGGCTCCACAACCAGCGGACCATGGAATACCAGAGCAAGGCCAAGCAGATCTCCAAGTCCGAGGAGACCATGGACGTCTACGCCCCCCTGGCCCACCGGCTGGGTATGCAGAAGATCAAGTGGGAGCTGGAGGACAACGCCCTGCAGTACCTGGATCCCGAGGGCTACCACGAGCTGATGGACTACCTGGACGCCCACAAGGCGGAGGCTGAGGCCTTCATGGAGAACGTCCGCAAGAAGATCTCCGACCGGCTCTCCGCCGTGGGGATCAAAGGGGAGATCTCCGGCCGGATCAAGCACGTCTACTCCATCTACCGCAAGATGAAGGAGCAGAACAAGACCCTGGACGAGCTCTATGACCTCTACGCCTTCCGGGTGATCGTGGACTCCATTTCCGACTGCTACAACGTCCTGGGCCACATCCACGAGATGTTCAAGCTGGTGCCGGGGCGCTTCAAGGACTATATCTCCACCCCCAAGCCCAACAACTACCAGAGCCTCCACACCACCGTCATCGGCGACGAGGGCATCCCCTTCGAGGTGCAGATCCGCACCCGGGAGATGCACGAGATCGCGGAGAACGGCATCGCCGCCCACTGGAAATACAAGGAGGGCATGGAGGCCAGCGAGGGCAAGGAGTTCGACTGGATCCGCAGACTGCTGGACAGCCAGCAGGAGACCGACGCCGAGGACTATCTCCACAGCCTCAAGGTGGATATGTTTGACGACGAGGTCTTCGTCTTCTCCCCCAGGGGCATGGTCATTTCCCTGCCTGCCGGCTCCACCCCCATCGACTTTGCCTACGCCATCCACTCCGGGGTGGGCAACACCATGATCGGCGCCAAGATCAACAACCGCATCGCGGGCTACGACGTGCAGCTCCACAACGGCGACGTGGTGGAGATCCTTACCTCCAAGTCCGCCAAGGGCCCCTCCCGGGATTGGCTCAATATCTGCAAGTCCAACCAGGCCCGTTCCAAGATCAAGCAGTGGTTCAAGAAGGAAAAGCGGGAGGAGAACATCGCCCGGGGCAAGACCAGCTTCGAGGGCGAGCTCCGCCGCATGAATATTTCCCCCGCCATGCTCCAGAACGAGGAGCTGCTGCCCCAGCTGCTGAAAAAGCTCTCCTTCGAGACGCTGGACGATATGTACGCCGCCATCGGCTACGGCGGCATCACCGCCGTCAAGGCCGTGGGCAAGATCCGGGAGGATCTGCTGAAGGCCAGCCGCTCCGAGGCCGCCCCCAAGGAGACCAAGGTGCTGGAGATCGCCCAGCCCGTCCAGCAGAATCGCCACGGGGACACCGGCGTCATTGTGGAGGACATCGACTCCTGCATGATCAAGTTCTCCCGCTGCTGTACCCCGGTGCCCGGGGACGACATCGTGGGCTTTATCACCAAGGGCTACGGCGTGTCCATCCATCGCCGGGACTGCCCCAACGCCCGGGCCGCCAACAATCCGGATCTGGCTGCCCGCTGGGTCAACGTCTCCTGGGTCACCAGCGGCGACAAGCCCTTTGCTACCACCCTGGAGGTGCTGGCGGAGGACCGCGACGCCCTGCTGCTGGACTTCGCCTCCGCCCTGACCTCCCAGCAGATCCGCATGAAGGAGATCAACGGCAAGGACGTGGCCGGGGGCCGCTGCCAGTTCACTGTGACCTTCGAGGTCAAGGGCCTGCCCCAGCTCACCGCCGTCATGAACCGCATCCGCACCATCGAAGGCGTGGTGGAGGTCAAGCGGGGACAGAACTGACAGCTTGCGGCTGTCAGAGGGAATAGGTAATAAGTAATAAGTAATAGGTAGTCATTGAGTATGCTCCGTAGCGGCGCACACCGGTGCGCCACGGGATGCACCCGCTGTAGGGGGCGGCGTCCTCGACGCCCCGTACCCCGCCGGGGCGAATGCAAAAAGCAAAATGCATAATGCAAAATTATAGGAACGGGCCGTAGCGGCGCACACCGGTGCGCCACGGGATGCACCCGCTGTAGGGGGCGGCGCCCTCGACGCCCCGCACCCCGCCGGGGCGAATGCAAAATGCATAATTAGGGGAACGCGCCGCTGCCGAACGCGAATTGTAAGCTATGAATAAAGGGAAAAACAATGAGAGCTGTTTTGACGAGAGTTTCTTCCGCGTCCGTCACGATCGACGGAAAAATCAACGGGCAAATCGGGCGCGGCTTCCTGATCCTCCTGGGGATCGGGCCGGAGGATACCAGGGCCGACGCCACCAAGCTGGCGGAGAAGCTGCTGAGCCTCCGGGTCTTTACCGATGAAAACGACAAAATGAATCTTGGGCTGGAGGCCGTGGGCGGTCAGGTGCTGGTGGTGAGTCAATTCACCCTCTACGGCTCCGTCCGCAAGGGCCGCCGGCCCAGCTTCACCGGGGCGGCCGACCCGTCCCTGGCGATCCCCCTGTATGAGTTCTTCCTGTCCGAGTGCGCCCGCCTGGGCTACCCGCCCCAGCACGGGGAATTCGGCGCGGATATGCAGGTGGAGAGCGTCAACGACGGCCCGGTGACCTTGGTGGTCGACTCGACGGAATTGGCGTAGGTAGAATGATACTATGAAACTATGAAACTATGAAACTATTTCGGTGTCCCTTCGGGACGAATTGAAATCATTTTCCATATCGGAGATATGGAAAATACCACAATTTTTTCATTTTTTCATAGTTTAATAGTTTCATTATCAAGAGAGGTGCAAGTATGAAAATATCTGCGTTAGCTGCCGGTTCCATCGGCACGAATTGCTACATTGTATATAATGAGGCCACCAAGGCTGCCGTGGTGATCGACCCCAGCGATGAGGCGGTCCTGGCGGAGGCCCGGATCGAGGCGCTGGGGCTGGACGTGAAGGCGGTGCTGCTGACCCACGGCCACTTCGACCACAGCGGCGAGGCCGGGAAGCTGGCGGACAAGCTGGGCGTCCCCATCTGGATGCACCCGGCGGACAAGGCCCTGCCCTCCTGGCTGACCCACGGCCTGCCCCAGACCCGGGATCTGGCCGACGGGGAGACCCTGGACTTCGACGGCCTCCGCTTCACCGTGATCCATACCCCGGGCCACACCCCCGGCAGCGTCTGCTTCCGCTGCGGCGACAGCCTCTTCGCGGGGGACACCCTCTTTGCCGGCTCCTGCGGCCGCACGGATCTCCCCGGCGGCAGCAGCAAGGATATGGCCGCCTCCCTCCGCCGTCTGGCACAGCTTGAGGGGAACTGTAGCGTTTACCCCGGCCACGGGGAGACAAGCACCCTGTCCGCCGAGCGGGAGGGGAACCCGTACGTACAAATGGCGATGGAGCAGCAATAATGCAAAATGCAAAATGCATAATGCATAATTGTCCTGCCCTGTCCTTTCATTATGCACTATGCATTATGCATTCCAATCGGGAGAGATTATGAGACAACGCATTCTACCCCTGCTGCTGGCTTTGGCCCTGTTTCTCACCGGCTGCAATCTGCTCCCCGAGGGGGGCAGTCCGGCCCGGGAGGTCTCGGAGAGCTCTATCTGGGCCATGGATACCCAGATGGATCTGCGGCTCTACGGGGACACGGAGGGCGCAGTGATGGCGGAGCTGATCACCGTTTTGAACCGCCTGGACAAGACCCTCTCCGCCACCTCGGCGGACAGCGCTCTGACCGCCCTGAACGAGAGCGGCCGGACGGAGGACGCGGACATCGTGTACCTGGCCGCCAACGCCCGGACGGTCTCGGCGCAGACCGGCGGGGCCCTGGACATCACTCTGCTGCCGGTGTCCCGGCTCTGGGGCTTCGGCACCGACAGCCATACCGTGCCCGATCCGGCGGAGCTGGAGGCCCTGCGGGACAAGGTGGGCATGGACAAGCTGAGCGTTTCCGACGGCGCGGTCTCCATTCCCACGGGAACTATGCTGGACTTCGGCGCCCTGGCCAAGGGCTACGCCGCCGACCTCTGCCGGGCCCGGATGGAAGAAGCCGGGATCTCCGGCATTCTGGCCCTGGGGGGCAACATCCAGACCGTGGGCACCAAGCCAGACGGCTCGGATTGGATCATCGGCATCCAGGATCCGGACAACACAGGCCGCTATCTGCTGAGCCTCAAGCTCACCGGCTCCAAGGCTGCCGTGGCCTCCGGGGATTATCAGCGCTTTTTTATCCAGGACGACGTCCGCTACTGCCACATTCTGGATCCCGAGACCCTTTCCCCGGTGCAGGGCAGTCTGCGCTCCGTCACCGTAGTGGCGGATCAGGGCCTGCTGGCGGACAGCCTCTCCACGGCCCTCTTTGTCCTGGGCCGGGAGGCCGGGATCGAGCTCTGGCGGCAGCGAGGCGACTTTGAAGCCGTCTGGATCGAGGCCGACGGCACCCGCTGGATCACCCCGGGCCTCAAGGATCGGGTCGTCGAGGGCTATTACCAGGTGATCGAGCCATGAAAACCAAACATTGGGCCCTGCTGCTCGGGGCCGTTTTTCTGCTGCTGGCTGGGATCGTTTCTTGGCAGTACCTGGGCGCGAAGACTGCCTCCCACGCGGAGATCTGGGTGGACGGGGTCCTGACCCAGACCGTGGATCTGTCCAGGGACGGGGAATACCGGATCGAATCCGCCCAGGGCTGGAACCAGCTGACGGTTTCCGGCGGCAAGCTGGCCGTCACCGCAGCCTCCTGCCCCGACGGGGACTGCGTCCGCTGCGGCCCCCGAAACACGAACCCGCCCATCGTCTGTCTGCCCAACCGGGTCAGCATCCGCTTCTCCGAAAGCGGCGAAATGGACGGCGCGGTACGATAGCATGGTAGGGGGCGGCGTCCTCGACGCCCCGAAGCTCTCCCGTCTCGAAACGCTCGGGCTGTCGAGGACGCCAGCCCCTACGCAAAAAACTGTAGGGGGCGGCGCCCTCGACGCCCCGAGCCTCTCCTGTCTCAAAACGCGCGGGCTGTCGAGGACGCCAGCCCCTACGCAAAAAACTGTAGGGGGCGGCGCCCTCGACGCCCCGAAGCTCTCCTGTCTCAAAACGCGCGGGCTGTCGAGGACGCCAGCCCCTACGCAAAAAAACTGTAGGGGGCGGCGCCCTCGACGCCCCGAGCCTCTCCTGTTTCGAAACGCGCGGGCTGTCGAGGACGCCAGCCCCTACGCAAAAAACTGAAAGTGAGTTTACTATGGAAGCAAAACTGTCCCGTGATATGATTATCCTCCCCTCCGTGTGCGACTGGGGGGTGAAGCTCTCGATCCCGGATCTCTTTGCCCAGTTTATGGACATCGCCACCCTCCACGCCGAGCAGATCGGGGTGGGCGAGGCGGCTTTGGAGGCCCGGGGCCTGTACTGGATCACCGTCAAGACCAAGGCCCGCATCCTCCGGCGGCCCGCCATGATGGAGCGGGTCAAACTCTCCACCCGGCCCCTGCTGCCGGAAAAGGTCCGGGCCGTCCGGGAATACCGGCTGGAGCAGGACGGCGTGCTGCTGGCCGAGGGTAAGACCGAGTGGGCCGTTATGGACGCCGCCACCGGCCGCCCTCGGGCCACGGCGGGCGTCTTCCCCCCGGAGCTGGAGCTGGCGGCGGAGCCGTCCTATCCGGATCCCTTTGCCCGGCTGGATCCGGACTTCTCCCAGGCAGAGCAGATCGGGGAGTACCGGGTGCGCTCCACGGACATAGACCTGCTGGGCCACATGAACAACGTGGCCTACCTTCGGGCCCTCCTGGGCCTGCTCTCCGTGGAGGAGCAGAAGACCATGCCCCAGGCGGGGGTGGAGATCATTTTCCGGGCCCCCTGCTTTGAAGGCGAGCTGCTCAGCGTCCGCCGCCGGATCACCGAGACCGGCTGGGAGCTGGCCGCCCTCCGCCCCGACGGCAAGCCCGCGGTGTTCCTGAAGCTGGACAGGTAGCGCGAGGCTCAGAGCTCAGGGTTCAGTGAGGATAATCACGCAAAGGCGGTGAGAGGACTGTTTTTTGGCTTTTTTCATGAAAAACAGTCATTTTTTGCTTCACGCAACCTGAACGGGCGCAATTGGCGGGGCAAATTGGTGGAATGCAACCTGGGAAAATGCTAAGATTGAAGCAGCGATGCGGGAGAACCGCAGCCGCTAATTCATCGAAAACGAGGGAAAAACATGTTGTTTCATGAGAAGCTGATCCAGCGCCGCAAGGAGCGGGGCATGACCCAGGAGGAACTGGCTGCTTGCCTTTCCGTGAGCCGCCAGACTGTCAGCAAGTGGGAAAACGGCGAGTGTATGCCGGACGCGGATAAGTTTATCCGCCTTTCCGATATCCTGGAGATCAGCCTGGACGAGTTGGCCGGTAGGGAGGTGGAGGTGGCGCCCATTGTACTTCCGGCCCCGGAGGTCCCCCAGCCGAAGAAGAAGCCTTTCCGCTGGATGGTTGCTGCGGCGGTCTGCCTGGTGATTGGCGCAGGCTGTTTTGCCGCCGGGAGATACGTTTTTCCAAAACAAGCGCCCGCCCTTGTACCGACGGAGACGCAGCAAGCAGTTTCTGCTCTGCCGGAGACGCAGGAATCTGCTTCTGCTCTGCCGGAGACGCTGACTGTCACAAACTTTGGCCTTGTTGAAGGAAGAAAGAAGATCCGGTTTATTGCGAACGCCTCCATGGATGGATCACTTGTCCTGTATCCGAAGGACGATTTGACACATCCCATAGAGCTGCAGGCCGTCTACAAGAACGGCATGTACATCGTCGATGTGGCGTACGTTCCAGACGGATGTTATTCGCAGGCGGTTTTTGTACTCTCCGATGGGAAACAGGAGCGCAGTGTTTGCGTGGCGAAATACCTGACGCTGGATGGCTCCGGTGCGTCGTGGGATGGCTGATTGCTGCTGCACGTATCGGAAAGACAGAAGAAAACAACGGCTCTCTGCCAAGAGCAGGGAGCCGTCGTTTTGCAGATTTGCTCTCAGGGAAGGATTTCCACCCACTCGTCTTCCGCGCCGGGGTTATGCTGCACGGCAGTAAAAAACAGAGTTTTGTATTGGAGATCATCCGGGTTTTCGGAACTCCAGCTAACCATGTGGCAGAATCTCGGTACCTGATGGGAATACTTGACCGCAATATAATCGGTCAGGGTGAACACGCCGAAGAGCAGAACGGCGCACAGGGCAACACAGGCGAAGCGATGCCACAGCTTGGGAAAAAGCTGCCTGCTTGCAAGGAAGATTCCGACCAGCAAAACGATACTGCCGAGGGTGGCATAAATGCTGCCCCAACTACTTTCGCTGGGGAAAACGACCAGCGCGGAAATTATGATAAAAAGGCCGAAGCCTGCGAGCAGAGCGCCGACGATCTGCCCACGCTTGCTTCTTGTCTCCTGTTTGCTGTACTCTGCCATCTTAACGGCGGTTTCTTTGGTTTCCTGATTCATGATCTCGCTTTTCCTTTCTCCGTTGATGATTTCCGGGATGCTGACTTGATAGAACTCCGCGATCTCGACCAGCAGGCCGATATCGGGGAGATTGCTTCCGGTTTCCCAGCGCGAAATGGTGCGACTGGAGACCCGGAGCTGTTCGGCCAGCGCTTCCTGGGTCAGCTCCTTTTCCTTTCGAAGCTGCTTCAGAAACGAGCCGATCTTGCCTTGATCCATGGGTTTGTGTCCTCCTTTCGGCGCTATGATAGGGCCTGCACCTGCATTTTTCCACGACACAAAGCGAGAAATGCCGTGAAAAAGGAACCGGACATCCGTGTCCGGTGGCGTTTCACCCCTGTTTTGGCCGTCCATGGGCTGTCCTTGGAATGATACCACAGAAATACCGGGATGACAACAGAAAGTTGTTCCCCACTTGCAATAGTCACCGGTTACCGAGGGAGGGGGCTACGGATTCCTCGCCGCGCCGCGAAACGGCACGGAGGAGGAGGTCGCCCACCGGAGGAAGCAGAAATCAAAACATAAAAGTATCTGTTCAGTCGCCCTCTTCTCTGCGTAGGGCGGCCAGACCTCTGGCCGCCGGGAGTACGGCAAAAACAAGGAGCGTGGCGGCCTGGGGTCAGGCCGCCCTACGGGGCGACTGAACAGATACACATAAAATTGGAAATGCCCTGCCAGATCATAGCGGTCTGGCAGGGCGTGCTTTTTGAAGTCGGGGCGAAGATCGGACAGACTTCTGTAACTGGTTGTTTGACGTTGCAAACATACGCTCAACAAAGAAACTTCATTTATGCTTAGCGCTCTAAGATGTCTTGAATAATAGAACAGATATGAGACAGGTGCTTTCGATTTAGTTTTTTTAGAAGCTGAATTGCTTGCGCTAACTCCTGCGGTGCTTCTGCTGAGAGATCAAAAAACTCCGAGGGAGTTATTCCAAAGTATTCGCAGATATATAGAATCCCGGATAATGACGGCCTGGTTTTTCCTGTTTCAATATTGTTAATATATCCGGGATTCTGCCCAAGAGAAAGACTCATATCCCGTGCTGAAACACCCTTCTGAATTCTGAGTTGAGCGATTCTTGCTGCTACATCTGTTTCTTCCATTTGAACACTCTCCTTAAAACGTCTGCATCCTATATTACCCTATAGATCACTCAATAATATGTGCTTAAAACCAATATAATTCTTGACATATTTGTTTATAGCTGTTATACTATTATTGGCGATGGTTAATAGCCAATAGATTAACAGACGTTTTTCAACACTGATGTGTAACAGACAGGAGGAAATAGTTATGCAGGAACCATATCAGCAGCAGCAAATGGTATCGGAGAAATCCAAAGGAACGGCAGCCGTACTCTGCTTCTTCTTTGGATGGTTGGGAATTCATCGGTTTTACGTGGGAAAGACAGGAACTGGCTTACTCTGGATGTTTACGCTTGGCTTGGCGGGGCTCGGTGAGATTATCGATTTCATCATGATCCTTTGCGGGTCATTTACAGACAAAAACGGTGCGGCGCTAAGGTGATCCCCGTACTGACTGGACAGAGAATATGACGAATGTTGGACTCGTTTTGTCTGGCGGCATGGCGAAGGGCGCCTTTCAGGTTGGCGCCCTTCGCGCTATTTCCGAGGTGTTTCCGCCGGGAACTGTTAACTATATCAGCGCGTCATCCATTGGAGTTTTGAATGCTTATTCGTATGCGACCGGCCATTTGGACTGGGCGGAGCAGATGTGGGAGAGCGTTTGCGCGGATGGGTGCAGGAGGACGATCACACAAATGCTGCGCAGCAGCCTGCTCCAGAATAATATCCAAATGATAGTCGGGGACGCGCCAATTGAAGCGGACGTGTTCTACTGTACGTTACTTGACGTGCTGAAACGCAAGGTGGTGTATAAGAATTTAAAACCGATCCCAAATGAGTTGATCTCCCAATACCTCCGCGCAAGCGTTGCAATGCCGTTGTACAACCGTGCCGTACGGATTGAAAACACACTGTATTTTGATGGGGCAATGGCGGACAATATCCCGGTTTTCCCGCTGATGAAGCATAGACTTGACTATTTGATCTGCATCTATTTTGACGATGTATCCTACCGATTTGAGGACGAGTATTTTGACAACAAGATCATAAAGATCACTTATCCGAGCCAGACAGTACTGAGCCAATCCTTATTCTTCCGCAAGGAGGGGATAAAAAAGATGATCGACGATGGATACATAAGGACAAACAGAATTCTTCGGCACGTTATTTCTGACAGCTGGGAGAATGTTTCGGGAATCTATCAGAGAATCGAAAGTGCGGAAAGCGAGAAGGAAAAGACGATCCGTGTTACCGGGGACGTGCTGGTTACGAATTTGAATAGAATTGCTAATAAAATAGCAGCAAGAAAAATAGAACTGTAGCACAGATGCTGCTGAAAACGTAAAGCAGGAGGGCAAATCATAAATGAATAGAATGAACGTGAACCGAGTGATCATATCGCTGTTTGGCGCGGCGTTGCTGTTATTGTCCGCCTGCAGCGGCAACACACAAAGAGTGGGAAAAGATACAGACAGGAAAAATGATTTAAGCGGAGAATATGATTACGTTTTGTGCGAAGGAACGGACAGCTCTGGGGCGAATTACAAATTAGTGGTAAAGCAGGAGGAAAGCGCGACCGGATCCAGCTTGTCTATGGGCGTGATTAAAGATGCAGCCTGGGAAACACCGCTGTCCGCGTCATTCCCTTTTATTACTGCGGTACAGAACGAGGGGGCGTCATTTGGAAATATGTCCCAGGACGGCAGCAGAAACACAATAATTAGGGATATGTGGTTTATCGACTCGGGTGCCTTCCTGTTTCAATATGGCACCAGATCTACAACTACAGATGTTCATTACGCAGTGATGATCTATAATTGTTCGAGTAAAACGACCATAACAATCAACGAATTTGACGACATTGTCAGAGGAAATAAGTTCTACGGTACTTATACTAAAAACAACTGTATAGAAGCATCTTTCAGCAATGGTAAGGCTGATTCATTTGGAGAGATAGTTTCTTATGACGGCGTCCTTACTATGGTGGAAATCCACAAAAACGGGATTTACTTGGACGATTGCACATTTGACTCTTATCTTCTCAATTTATCGGATTTCAGCAAAACCTATATTGCAAAGAATACGACCTACCGTGCTGCTGGGCCGTATTCGGAAGGAATGATACTGTTTTCTGACCAAAAATTCTATACCAAGGACGGTGCGGTTGCAATTGACCTGAACAGCCTGGGATACAATATTGACAGCTTGGGACAATGTCGGTTTGAAAATGGGCAATACAGCTTTGTTGCGGTTAACGACATCGGATCAAAATACCGGGTCACCATTGATAAAAGCGGATCTATATTGAGCGAACAAAAAGAATAGCTTTTCAAGAACCGTTGGAATACAGACAGAGGTATGCGATGACACTGAAGCAGAGGCAGAAATATTTTACAAACAGGAAAGCGTCCGGCGCGATTGTTATGATTGCATTGGGCTGTCTGTTGACCCTGCTCGGAATTGAAAACAGCAAAGAGTTGTTTGCTTGCTGTCCGATCGGAGCAGGAATGGCAACGCTCGGCATTGCCGTTTATTGGAGATTCAAATCAACCATATCAGACGCAACAGTGGATTCATTTTGTCATCAAATGGCTGACAACTATTACTCGGACGTCATCCGCAAATTAGAAACGCAAGGGATCCAAGTTCAGCATTCGATGTATACACAAGAGTATTTGTTTGAAAACCATTTTCGTGCGAGATTAAGTCGAATGGGGAAAGACGGATTTCAGCGAAGCAGTATCTATTCGTCAAGCTGCTTTCTGTTTGACCTGGAGGGAGTGCTTCATTATTTCAAAAGCGATTGGTCGCTCATTTCCAATGAGCACTTTGAAACAGAAAAAAAGTATCCGTCCTTTGAAATACGCCTAACGTCGACGATAACAAGAAACCAGGTCAAGATGCTCTGCGTAAGCCTTCCGGACAGGGAAACGATTTGCTTTTCTGAGGAAACAGGAAAGACCTTCTTGCAGTATTTGACCGATGCGCAGACCCGCAGCTCATAGCTCGGCCTGCGGTGGTGTCTAAGGTATCCGACTGCCAACTGGATGGGACGCAGGGCTGACAGTTTTCCGGCCAGCCATTCAGAAGAAATCGAAACGTAAAATGCAGAGCGGATAACAAGAAGCTGCGGCGCGTCACTGAGCACAAAAGACGATGGGCCAGCCTTGCGGCTGGCCCGGAAATATCGCTCCAACGTATTGACATTCTCCAATTATGTGGATAAGCGTGACAAGTGCGACAACAAACGTTCCAAGCTGGAACAGCTCAGAAAGAGAAATCGTCATACCGATCACCTCCCTTCCGCTTTGTCGGAAGGGAGAAGTTTTTTCCCTTCCGCAGAAGGGACGCCGCCTTCCGGCTCCGGGAGGCTTCGGCCCCAGAATCATAAGAAAAGTCAATGATCTCCTGTGGTTCTGCGACTGACTGACCACTATATCTTGTGGCGGAAATTATTCGCAAAACTGCCATGGGAATCTGTACAATCTTTTCTTGAAAAATTTATAAAAAATGTCAAAAATCTTCTTGACATTCAGCCGTGTGTGTAGTATAGTATGGAAGCTTGCGAACGGGATACCTGCGCGCAGGCACTGCGATGAAGCGGGAGATTGCGTGGAAACACGGTAACTTCCGCGGAGTATGTCCGGTCATCGGGCGGCTGAGAAGAGACTGAACGCGGCGTATATCGCCCCGTGAAGCGCTTGGCCGACAAAGTCGGCCAATTTTCATGCACGGGGAATGATACGCACGGCAAAGCGGACAGAAACTTCCCGACCGTACCCAGCGAGACAAACGAAAACTGAGTACGATTATTTAGGAGGAAATCAACATGGCAAACCAGGAAATGATCCGTATCCGCCTCAAGGCTTACGATCATCAGCTCATCGACTCCAGCGCGGAGAAAATCGTCGAGACCGCCAAGCGCAACGGCGCTTCCGTCTCCGGCCCCATCCCCCTGCCCACCAAGAAGGAGATCGTCACCATCCTTCGTGCGGTCCACAAGTACAAGGACTCCCGTGAGCAGTTCGAGCGCAGAACCCACAAGCGTCTGATCGATATTCTCAACCCCAACCAGAAGACCGTGGAAGCCCTCATGGCTCTCGACCTTCCCGCCGGCGTTGAGATTGAGATAAAGCTGTAATCGGATTTAACCCACATCTTATTACAGTTGCCCGCCACAGTCTGTCATTCGGACGGACGGGTCAAGTTGGCAGACCGACGGCACCCAATGGCCGCGTATGTCAACCAATAACCTAAAAAAGGAGTAAACATCATGCAGAAAGCTATCATCGGCAAGAAAGTGGGCATGACCCAGATCTTCGATGAGACCGGCCACGTGGTCCCCGTTACCGTTATTGAAGCGGGTCCCTGCGTCGTCACTCAGAAGAAGACCAACGAAAAAGACGGCTACGCCGCTGTGCAGCTGGGCTTTGAGGACATCAAGGAAGTCAAGCTCAGCAAGCCCGAGAGAGGCCACCTCTCCAAGGCCGGCGTCGCCTTCAAGAAGCACCTGAAGGAATTCAAGCTGGAAAAGGCCGCCGAGATGAACGTCGGCGACGAGGTCAAGGCTGACGTCTTCGCCAAGGGCGATCACATCGACGTCACCGGCACCTCCAAGGGCCACGGCTACCAGGGTGCCATCAAGCGCTTCGGCGCGCAGCGCACCCCCACCTCTCACGGCGGCGGCCCCGTCCACCGTCACGCGGGCTCCATGGGCTCCACTTCCACCCCCGCCCGCATCTTCAAGGGCCACATCGGCGCCGGCCAGATGGGCAATGAGCAGACCACTGTTCAGAACCTCATCGTGGTCAAGGTCGATCCCGAGCTCAACATGATCGTTGTTCGCGGCGCGATCCCCGGCCCCAAGGGCGGCATCGTGTACCTGAAGAACACCGTCAAGACCATCCATGTTGCCAAGGGCGGCGCCGGCATCAGCAACAACCCGCAGAAGGCTTCCGCTCGTGTCAACCCGCAGAAGGCTTCCGCCAGAGGCTAAAGAAAGGAGAGTAACACACCATGACGACGAAAGTTTACAGCATGTCCGGCAAGCAGGTCGGTGAGGTGGAGCTCTCTGAGGGCATCTTCGGCATCGAGCCCAACGTCTCCGTCATGCACGACGTGGTCAAGAACCACCTGGCCAACTGCCGTCAGGGCACACAGTCCGCGCTGACCCGCGCTGAGGTCTCCGGCGGCGGCAAGAAGCCCTGGAGACAGAAGGGCACCGGCCGCGCCCGTCAGGGCAGCACCCGCGCTCCCCAGTGGACCCACGGCGGCATCGTCTTTGCCCCCAAGCCCCGCGACTACGGCTACACTCTGAACAAGAAGACCCGCCGCCTGGCCCTCAAGTCCGCGCTGAGCGCCAAGGCTCAGGCCGGTGAGATCGTGGTCATCGACGAAATCAAGATGAGCATCATCAAGACCAGCGTCTTCCAGAAGTTCCTGAACGCGATCAAGGTCAACCGCAAGGCCCTGGTGATCACCGCCGAGCCCAACGAGATGGTCGTCAAGTCCTCCCGCAACATCGAGGGCGTCCAGACCACCTTCGCCAACCTGATCAACGTCTACGACATCCTGAACGCCAACCAGCTGGTGCTGGATAAGGCCGCGCTGGCCAAGATCGAGGAGGTGTTCGCATAATGAAGAGCGCTTACGATATCATTCTGAAGCCTGCCATCACCGAACAGTCCATGGAGGCCGTTGCAGAGAAGCGTTACGTCTTCTACGTTCTGCCCACCGCCACCAAGACCGAGATCAAGGCTGCCCTTGAGGAGATCTTCGGCGTGAAGATCGCCAAGGTCAACACCCTCCGCATGGACGGCAAGGAAAAGCGCCAGGGCGCTTACCCCGCCGGCCGCACCGCCTCCTACAAGAAGGCGATGATCAAGCTCACCGAGGACTCCAAGCCCATCGAGTTCTTCGAGGGCATGGTCTAATTCAAATCTCAAAAAGGAGCGTAACGCAAAATGGCATTGAAAACATTTAAGCCTTATACCCCCGCGAGAAGAAACATGACCGTTTCTGCCTTCGAGGGCGTAGATAAGAAGGCTAAGCCCGAGCGCGGCCTGGTTGAGACTTTGAAGAAGCACTCCGGTCGCAACAGCTATGGCCACATCACCGTCCGTCATCAGGGCGGCGGCAACAAGAAGAAGTACCGCATCGTGGACTTCCGCCGCGACAAGCTGGACGTCCCCGGCACCGTGCTTCGTCTGGAATATGATCCCAACCGAACCGCTTACATCGCTCTCGTGGAGTATCCCGACGGCGAGCGCCGCTACATTCTGGCTCCTGTGGGCCTGAAGGCCGGCGATCAGGTTCTGTCCTCCGCCGCGGCGGACATCAAGCCCGGCAACACCCTCCCCATCGCCAACATCCCTGTGGGTACTGTGATCCACAACATCGAGCTCCAGCCCGGCCGCGGCGGACAGCTTGTCCGTTCTGCCGGCGCCGCCGCTCAGCTGATGGCGAAGGAAGGCGATCTTGCCCAGGTGCGTATGCCCTCCGGCGAGTTCCGTTATGTGCGGATGAACTGCACGGCCACCATCGGCCAGGTCGGTAACCTGGAGAACGCCAACATCCACATCGGCAAGGCCGGCCGCAAACGTCACATGGGCATCCGTCCCACGGTCCGCGGCTCCGTCATGAACCCGAACGACCACCCCCACGGCGGCGGCGAGGGCCGTGCGCCCGTTGGCCGTCCCGGCCCTGTTACGCCTTGGGGCAAGCCCGCTATGGGCCTGAAGACCCGCAAGACCAAGAACCGTACCAATAAGTTCATCATCAAGCGCAGAAACAGCAAGTAAGGAGGAAATGAAACAATGAGCAGAAGCATTAAAAAAGGCCCGTTTGTTGCTCCTGAGCTGTTCAAGCGCGTTGAGGAGCTCAACAAAACCGGCGAAAAGAAAGTTCTGAAGACTTGGTCCAGAGCTTCCACCATTTTCCCCTCCTTCGTAGGTCACACCATCGCGGTGCACGACGGCCGGAAGCACGTTCCCGTCTACGTCACCGAGGATATGGTCGGTCACAAGCTGGGCGAGTTCGTCCCCACCCGGACGTTCCGCGGCCACAGCGGGTCCAAGACCGCCAATGCTAAGTAAGGAGGCAGAGACATGGAAGCAAGAGCCTATCTGAAATTTGTGCGGATCTCTCCCCGCAAGGTGAAGATCGTCTGCGACCTCATCCGGGGTCAGGACGCCAGCACCGCCGTTGCATATCTTCGCAACACCCCCAAGGCAGCCACTGAGCCCATGCTCAAGCTCCTCAACAGCGCCATCGCCAACGCCGAGACCAACCACGGCATGGACCGTGAGAAGCTCTACGTTTCCACCGCTGTTGCCGATCCCGGCCCCACGCTGAAGCGCGGTATGCCGAGAGCCAAGGGCAGCTTCAACCGCATTCTCAAGAGAACCACCCACCTCACCATCGGCGTGAGCGAGCGGGAATAAGGCAGGAGGTACAATATGGGACAGAAAGTTAACCCCCACGGATTGCGCGTCGGCGTGATCAAGGACTGGGATTCTCGCTGGTACGCCCGTCCTGAGAAGGTCGGCGACCTGATCGTCGAGGACTACAACATCAGAAAGTACCTCAAGTCCACCCTCTACTCCGCCGGTATCGCCAAGATCGAGATCGAGCGCGACAATGCCAAGGTGAAGATCAACCTGCATTGCTCCCGTCCCGGCGTCGTGATCGGCAAGGGCGGCCAGGACATCGAGATCCTTCGCCAGAAGGTCGCCGACATGATCGGCAAGAACGTGGCGCTGAACATCATCGAAGTCCGCAGCCCCGACCTGAACGCGCAGCTGGTGGCCGAGAACATCGCCGCCCAGCTGGAGAAGCGTATCTCCTTCCGCCGCGCCATGAAGCAGGCGATGCAGCGTGCCACCCGTCTGGGTGCCAAGGGCATCAAGTGCATGTGCGCCGGTCGTCTGGGCGGCGCTGAGATCGCCCGCTCCGAGACCTACCACGAGGGCACCATTCCCCTGCAGACCCTCCGCGCCGACATCGAGTACGGCTTCGCTGAGGCCAACACCACCTACGGCAAGGTCGGCTGCAAGGTTTGGATCTACAAGGGCGAGGTCCTGAACTCCACCCTGCGTTCCGCTGCTGTGGAGCAGCCTGCCCGCCGCGACCGCCGTGACGGCGACCGCCGCGACCGCAGAGACCGCAAGCCCTTCAACGGGGAGCGCCGCGACGGCGAGCGTCGTGACCGCAGACCCTTCAACGGCGAGCGCCGCGACAACAACGGCGGCGAGCGCAGACCCTATAATCGTCCGGAAGGAGGCAACCGCTAATGTTGATGCCCAAGAGAACCAAATTCCGCAGAGTTCAGCGCGGCCGCATGAAGGGCGTTGCTTCCCGCGGTAATAAGGTCGCCTACGGTGAATACGGCATTCAGGCCCTGGAGCCCGGCTGGATCACCGGCAATCAGATCGAGGCCGCTCGTGTGGCCATGACCCGTTACACCAAGCGTGGCGGTAAGGTCTGGATCAAGATTTTCCCCGACAAGCCTGTCTCCAAGAAGGCTCTCGGCGTTCGTATGGGTTCCGGTAAAGGCGCGCCCGAATACTGGGTCGCCGTTGTCAAGGCCCAGAAGGTGATGTTTGAGATCGGCGGTGTTACGGAAGATGTTGCCCGCGAGGCTCTGCGTCTTGCCCAGCACAAGCTTCCCATCCGCACCAAGATCGTCAAGCGGGAAGAAGCTGAATCTGAGATTGGTGGTGAATAACAATGAAGGCAAAAGAATTAAGAGAAATGACCACCGCTGAGCTGGAGACCAAGCTCTCCGAGCTGAAGAAGGATCTGTTCTTCCTGCGGATGCAGCACGCGACCAACCAGCTTGACAATCCCCTGAAGATCAATCTGGTGAAGAAGGATATTGCCCGCATCAAGACTGTTATTCGCGAGAAAGAGACCGCAATCTGAGGAGGTAAAGCAAAATGAGTGAAAATACAAGAGCTTTCCGCAAGACCAGAGTTGGTAAGGTCCTTTCCGATAAGATGGACAAGACCATCGTAGTCGCTGTGGAAGACAGTGTGGCACATCCGCTGTACAAGAAAATCGTCAAGAGAACCTACAAGCTGAAGGCGCACGACGAGAACAACGAGTGCGGCATCGGCGATACCGTTAAGGTGATGGAGTGCCGTCCCCTGTCCAAGGACAAGAGATGGAGACTCGTTGAGATCATCGAGAAGGCTAAGTAAGGAGGTCGACAACATTGATTCAGGCTGAAACTTATCTGAAGGTTGCCGACAATACCGGCGCCAAGGAAATCAAGTGCATCCGTGTGCTGGGCGGTTCCCGCCGCAAGTTCGGCAACATCGGTGACGTTATCGTGGCTTCCGTCCGCAAGGCTGCCCCCGGCGGCACTGCCAAGAAGGGCGAAGTCGTCCGCGCTGTCATCGTCCGTACTGCCAAGGGCACCCGCCGCGCTGACGGCACCTACGTCCGCTTCGACGAGAACGCTGCCGTTCTCATCAAGGACGACAAGAGCCCCAAGGGCACCCGTATTTTTGGGCCCGTGGCCAGAGAGCTTCGTGATAAAGGCTTCATGAAGATCTGCTCCCTCGCACCCGAAACTGTTTAAGGGGGACGCACCATGAACATTAAGAAAAATGACACCGTTATCGTTCTGTCCGGCAAGGACAAGGGCGTGAAGGGCAAGGTCCTGACGGCCATGCCCAGCGAGAACAAGCTGATCGTCGAGGGCGTCAACGTCGCCACCGTCCATCAGAAGGCTCGCAAGCAGGGCGAGGAGTCCGGCAGAATCCGCAAGGAGACCCCCATCCGCGCCGACAAGGTTGCCCTCTACTGCCCCAAGTGCAACAAGGGCGTTCGCATCGGCTTCAAGGTCGAGGGCGACAAGAAGATCCGCGTGGGCCGCGGCAAGTGCGGCCATGAGATTTGAGAAGGAGGATTTCAGAAATGGCAAGACTGAAGGTTAAGTACACCGAAGAAATCGCTCCCGCTCTCATGAAGAAGTTCCAGTACAAGAGCGTCATGCAGATCCCCAACCTGAGCAAGGTCATTGTGAACGTCGGCTGCGGCGATTCCAAGAACAACGCCAAGGAGATCGAGGCCATCTGCAAGGACATCGCCACCATCACCGGTCAGAAGCCCATCGTGACCAAGGCCCGCAAGAGCGTCGCCAACTTCAAGGTCCGTGAGGGTGAGAACGTCGGCGTCATGGTCACCCTCCGGGGCGACAAGATGTGGGAGTTCCTGGACCGTCTGTTCTGCGTGGCTCTGCCCCGTGTCCGCGACTTCCGCGGCATCAACCCCAACGCCTTCGACGGCCGCGGCAACTATGCCATGGGCCTGAAGGAACAGCTCATCTTCCCCGAAATCGAGTACGATAAGGTGGACAAGATCCGCGGCATGAACATCGTGATCTGCACCACCGCCAACACCGACGAAGAAGCCAAAGAGCTGCTGACCCAGATCGGCGCTCCCTTCTACGCCTAATCAGGGAGGAAGAAACAATGGCAAGAAAAGCTATGATTCTCAAGCAGCAGGCGGAAGCCAAGTTCTCCACCCGCCGCTACAACCGCTGCAAGATCTGCGGTCGTCCTCATGCCTATCTCCGCGACTACGGCATCTGCCGTATCTGCTTCCGTGAGCGGGCCTACAAGGGCGAGATCCCCGGCGTGCGTAAGGCTTCCTGGTAAGGAAAGCTTACGCTTTCAGGCAATAGGCACCAGGCACCAGGCAATAGGGGAGCGGAACGCTTCGTTCCTCGTCTCCTATTGACTATTGCCTGTTCAACCATTGCCTAATAATGATTTTAATGTAAATGGGTATCAGAAGTCCCTGGGATAATGAAGAATGAGACATGAAGCCGGATGTCATTCTTTCATTCTTTCATAGTTTCATTCTTTCATTCCCTCGGATACCCTGGTACTGAAACCGGTTTCAGACCGGTAACTTCAACAAGGAGGAGTATCACATGCAAATCACCGATCCTGTTGCGGATATGCTGACCCGCATCCGCAACGCCAACAACGCGAAGCACAGCACCGTGGACGTCCCCGCTTCCAACCTGAAGAAGTCCATCGCGCAGATCCTGCTGGATGAGGGATACATCAAGTCCTTCACCGTGGAGGAAGACGGCGCGCAGGGCATGATCCACATCACGCTGAAGTATCTCGGCAAGGGCGAGAAGGTCATCTCCGGCCTGAAGCGCGTCTCCAAGCCCGGCCTGCGTGTCTACGCCGGCTCCGAGGAGCTGCCCAAGGTCCTGAAGGGCCTCGGCATCGCTATTATTTCCACTTCCAAGGGCGTCATGACCGACAAGGCTGCTCGCGCGGCGCACGTCGGCGGCGAAGTCCTTGCGTTCGTTTGGTAAGGAGGTAACGTTATGTCTCGTATCGGCAGATTGGCGATTACCGTTCCCGCAAACGTCAACGTGGAAATCGCTGAGAACAATGTGGTCACCGTCAAGGGTGCCAAGGGCACGCTGACCCAGACCTTCAACCCCAAGATGATCATCGAGAAGGACGGCGCCAAGATCACCGTCTCCCGTCCCGATGACAGCCATGAGTGCAAGAGCCTTCATGGTCTCACCCGTACCCTGCTGAACAACATGATCGTCGGCCTGGACAAGGGCTTCTCCAAGGAGCTCGAGGTCAACGGCGTGGGCTACCGTGCTCAGATGGAAGGCAAGAAGCTGGTCATGAACCTGGGCTACTCCCATCCGGTCACGATGGATCCTCCCGCGGGCGTGGAGATCGAGGTCCCCGCTCCCAACAAGATCATCATCAAGGGTTATGACAAGCAGGCTGTCGGCCAGTTCGCGGCCGAGGTCCGCGGCAAGAGACCTCCCGAGCCCTACAAGGGCAAGGGCATCAAGTACGCCAGTGAAGTTGTCCGCCATAAGGAAGGCAAGACTGGCGCCAAGAAGTAATCGGAGGTGTGCATAAATGGTTAAAAAGTTCGACAGAAATGCACAGCGCGTCAAGCGTCATGTGAGAGTTCGCGCGAAGATCTCCGGCACCCCCGAGCGTCCTCGCCTGAACGTATTCAGAAGCAACGCCAATATCTATGCTCAGATCATTGACGACATCAACGGAGTCACCCTGGTTTCCGCTTCCACTCTGGACAAGGATTTCGAAGGCGCCGCCGGCAATGCCGAGGCTGCCAAGAAGATCGGTCTGAAGATCGCCGAGCGCGCCAAGGAAAAGGGCATCACTGAGGTCGTGTTCGACCGCGGCGGCTACATTTTCCACGGCCGTGTCGCTGCTCTGGCTGAGGGCGCCCGCGAAGGCGGACTCGAGTTTTAAGAGGAGGAAACAGAAATGGCTTTTAGAAGAGACAACAGAGACAATCAGGCCGCGGAAGCGCCTGAGATGATCGAAAAGGTCGTGTACCTGAACCGCGTCTCCAAGACCGTCAAGGGCGGCCGCGTGATGAAGTTCTCCGCTCTGGTCGTCGTGGGCGACGGCAAGGGCACCGTGGGCTACGGCCTGGGCAAGGCCGCCGAGGTTTCCGAGGCGATCTTGAAGGGCATTGCCAATGCCAAGAAGAACATGGTCACCATCAGCCTCTCCGGCACCACCATTCCTCACGAGGTCATCGGCGTCTACGGCGCCGGCCGCGTGCTGATGAAGCCCGCTGCCGTCGGTACCGGCGTTATCGCCGGCGGCGCTGTCCGTGCGGTGATGGAAGCGGTTGGTATTTCCAACATTCGTACCAAGTGCCTGCGTTCCAACAATCCTCAGAACGTTGTGAAGGCAGCCATGCAGGGCCTCATGTCCCTCCGCAGCCCCGAGCAGGTGGCCGCGATCCGTGGCAAGAGCGTCGAAGAGATTGTCGGCTAAGGAGGAGTTTGAAATGGCACAGTTAAAGATCAAGCTCGTCAAGAGCCTCAACGGTCGGCTGAGAAAGCAGATCGCCACCGCCGAGTCCCTCGGCCTGCGTAAGCCCGGTCAGACGACCGTTCAGCCCGACAACGAAATGACCCGCGGCAAGATCGCCAAGATCGGCTTCATGCTCGAGGTCACAGAAGTGGAATAAGGAGGAGACAAGAATGGAACTTCATGAACTTGCTCCCGTGCTGGGTTCTACCCAGGTTGCCAAGCGCAAGGGCCGCGGCTGCGGCACCGGCAACGGCAAGACTGCCGGCCGTGGACACAAGGGCCAGAAGGCTCGTTCCGGCGGCAAGATCCGCGCCGGCTTCGAAGGCGGCCAGATGCCTCTGGCTCGCCGCATCCCCAAGCGCGGCTTTAACAACATCTTTGCCAGACCCCTGACTGCCGTGAACGTAGCGGTGTTCAATGCCTTTGATAACGGCGCTGTTGTCGATGCCGACGCTCTGATCGAGAAGGGCATCATCGATAACTGCAAGTACGGCCTCAAGGTCATTGCCAACGGCAAGCTGACCAAGGCTATCACCGTGAAGGCTGCGGCCTTCTCCGAATCTGCCAAGGCAAAGATCGAAGAAGCAGGTGGAAAGGCAGAGGTGGTGTAAGGTGCTCGAAACAATCCGCAACGCGTGGAAAATTGCCGATCTGCGGAAAAAGCTCCTGTTCACCTTCGCGATTCTGCTGCTCTACAGACTTGGCAACGTCATCCCTGTTCCCTTCGTGAACACGACTACCATGTCCGAAATGTTCAACAGCGCTCAGATGCAGAACTCCATCCTGGGCCTGTTCAATATGATGTCCGGCTCGGCATTCTCCAAGGCGACCCTGTTCGCCCTGTCCATCCAGCCCTACATCAACGCGTCCATCATTGTCCAGCTGCTGACCATCGCCATCCCTGCCCTGGAGCGTCTTTCCAAGGAAGGCGGCGAGGAAGGCAAGAAGAAGATCGAGAAGATCACCCGGATCTCTACCGTGGTCCTGGGCCTGCTTATGGGCTGGGCCTACTGGGTCATGATCAAGAACTACAACCTCCAGTGGGGCAGCGCTCTGCTGGTTGACACCGGCTTCATTCCCGGTCTGACCGTGGTCCTTTCCCTGGCTGCCGGCGCCTGCCTGGTCATGTGGCTGGGCGATCTGATCTCCGAGCGCGGCATTGGCAACGGCATCTCCATGATCCTGTTTGCCAACATCGTTTCCCGCCTGCCGGAGATGCTCATCGGCCTGGGCAAGAACGTGGTGCACGAATTCAGCGGCTATTGGTACGTCGCGCTGATCGCGATCGTCGGCATGGTCGCCCTGATCATGTTCATCGTGTTCATCACCAACGCTGAGCGCCGCATCCCCGTGAGCTACGCCAAGCGCGTTGTGGGCCGCAAGGTCTACGGCGGCCAGAACACCTTCCTGCCCATCAAGGTCAACATGAGCGGTGTTCTGCCCATCATCTTCGCGCAGTCCGTGGCTTCTCTCCCCGCCACGATCGCGATGTTCCTCAACAAGGCGGATGATTCCAATCCCTGGTACCGCTACGCCTGGTCCAACACCTCCGTTGTGTACCTGGTGATCTATCTGCTGCTCATCATCGCGTTCTCTTATTTCTACGCCACCATCCAGTACAACCCCGTTGAGGTCTCCAACAATCTGCGGAAGAACGGCGGCTTTATCCCCGGCTATCGGCCCGGCCGTCCCACCTCCGACTTCATTGCCAGAGTCATCAACAAGATCACCCTCTTCGGTGCGATCTTCCTGGGTATCGTCGCCATCCTGCCCATCGTGGTCGGTATGATCGACGACAAGTTCAAGGATATGGCGATCGGCGGCACCTCCGTGATCATCGTCGTGGCCGTTGCCCTGGAGACTGTCCAGGTCATCGAGGCCCAGATGATGATGCGCCATTACAAAGGCTTCCTGGAATGAGGAGGAAATCGGCATGAAGCTGATCCTTTTCGGCGCCCCCGGCGCCGGCAAGGGGACCCAAGCAGAGACCCTCTCCAAGGAGTTGAGGATCCCGGCCATCTCCACCGGCAACATTCTCCGGGAGGCAATCCAGAACAAGACCCCCATCGGTCTTGAGGCAAAACGCTTCATGGACAACGGTCAGCTCGTTCCCGACGATGTCGTCATCGGCATCGTCGAGGAGCGGGTGGCCCGGGACGACTGCAGGAATGGCTACATTCTTGACGGCGTTCCCCGCACCATCGCGCAGGCGGAAGCGCTGGAGCGATTCGGTGTTGCCATTGACAACGTGGTGTCCATTGAAATCGAAGACTCCGTGATCGAGGCCCGGATGTCCGGCCGCCGCGTCTGCGGCCGCTGCGGCGCCAGCTATCACATCACGGAAAACCCGCCCAAAATCGAAAACGTGTGCGACGTCTGCGGCGGCGCGCTGGTCGCCCGTGCGGACGACAAGCCCGAGACCGTCCGCGAACGGCTGGTCGTCTATCACCGGCTGACCGAGCCCCTCAAGGACTTCTACAAGTCCAGAGGCAAGCTCCTGACCGTGGACGGCAACCGCCCGATCCGGACTGTGCACAATGAGATTTTGGCGGCGTTAGGGAAAAGCGTATGATCTCTGTCAAAACTGAACGAGAACTGGAAATCATGCGCAGGGCCTGTAAAATTACCGCGGCAGCCCGTGCTCTGGCAGGGGAAATGGTAAGGCCCGGCGTGATGACCGGTGAAATCGATAAAGCCGTTCACGACTTTATCGTTTCTCAGGGTGCAAAACCCTCCTTCCTGCATTACCAGGGATACCCCGGCAGCGCCTGTATCTCGGTGAATGAAGTGGTGATCCACGGCATTCCCGGCAATCGGGTGCTGAAGGACGGCGACATTGTCTCCGTTGACGTGGGCGCCTGCTGGCAGGGATTCCATGGGGATTGCGCTGCAACCTTCGCCTGCGGGACTATCTCCCAAGAGGCACAGAGGCTGATCGATGTCACGAAGCAGAGCTTCTTCGAGGGCATCCGGTTTGCCCGTCAGGGAAACAGAGTCTCTGACATCTCCCATGCGGTCCAAACGTATGTGGAGGCCAACGGGTTCTCCGTGGTGCGCGCCTTCGTAGGTCACGGCGTAGGCGAGCATCTGCACGAGGAGCCCTCCGTACCCAACTACGGAGCGCCTGGCAAGGGCCCCCGGCTTGTGAAGAACATGACCATCGCCGTGGAACCCATGGTCAACATGGGGACCTGCGAGGTCCGCGTCCTGCGGGACGGCTGGACTACGGTGACGGCTGACGGCAAGCTGGCCGCTCATTACGAAAATTCGATCCTCATTACCGACGGCGAGGCCGAGATCCTCACCGTCCCCGAGGGACTGTAAACTATGGAAGAAGAGATATCCATATCGGACATTATTGTCTCCACCGCCGGAAGAGATCGGGACAAACTGTTCTATGTGATCGGAACAGAAGGCGTGTACGTCCTGATCGCCAACGGCAAAGACAGAAAGCTCGAACGCCCGAAACGGAAAAAGCTGAAACATATTCGTTTCGTCACTCGGACAGATTCCCGGGTCGCCGCAAAGCTGCGAGCCGGAGAGAAGGTACTCAACAGTGAACTGCGCAGGGATCTGGCCGCCTTCGGCCGGGACCCCGCACCGAACCAAGAGGAGGTTTGAAGGATTTTTGGGAAAAGCCGACGTAATTGAATTGGAGGGCATTGTCACGGATGCCCTGCCGAATGCCACGTTCTCCGTCGATATCGGCGGCGGACACACCATTCTGGCCCATATCTCCGGCAAGCTCAGGATGAACTACATTAAGATCCTGCCCGGAGACAAGGTGACAGTTCAGCTGTCGCCCTATGATCTGACGTTGGGTCGCATCACGTGGAGAAGTAAATAGACACACGTTGAATTAATTGGAGGTTTAACATCATGAAAGTAAGACCGTCCGTGAAGCCCATGTGCGAAAAGTGCAAGGTCATCAAACGCCATGGCCGCGTAATGGTAATTTGCGAAAATCCCAAGCATAAGCAGAGACAAGGTTAATAGGAGGTGCTCAAAAAACATGGCACGTATTGCTGGTATTGACCTGCCCCGTGAGAAGCGAATCGAAATCGGTTTGACCTATATCTACGGCATCGGCAGAAAAAGCGCGAACGACATCCTCAAGGCTGCGAACGTCAACCCTGACACCCGCGTCAAGGACCTGACTGAGGCTGAGGAAGCCGCTCTGCGTGAAGTAATCGACAAACACTACACCATTGAGGGCGACCTCCGCCGTGAAGTCGCCATGAACATCAAGCGGCTGACTGAGATCGGCTGCTACCGTGGCATCCGCCACAGAAGAGGTCTTCCCGTCCGCGGGCAGCGCACCAAGACCAACGCCCGTACCCGCAAGGGCCCCAAGAAGACCATCGCCAACAAGAAGAAGTAAGGAGGGGAATTGAGATATGGCAAAAGCTGCTGCTAAGAAAGTTGTCAAGCGCCGTCGCGAGCGCAAGAATATTGAAAAGGGTGCCGCGCATATCCGCTCCTCTTTCAACAACACCATGGTCACCATTACCGATCTGAACGGTAACGCTCTGTCCTGGGCCTCCTCCGGCGGACTCGGGTTCCGCGGGAGCAGAAAGTCCACTCCCTACGCCGCCCAGATGTGCGCGGAGACTGCCGCCAAGGCCGCCATCGAGAACTGCGGTCTGAAGACTGTCGCCGTCTACGTCAAGGGCCCCGGCCAGGGCCGTGAGGCTGCCATCCGCGCCCTGCAGGCCGCAGGTCTGGAAGTCGTCTCCATCAAGGACGTCACCCCCATTCCTCACAATGGCTGCCGTCCTCCCAAGAGACGCCGCGTTTGATCGGAAGGAGGAAACACACAAATGGCTAAGAATACACAACCCGTCCTCAAGCGCTGCCGCACCCTGGGCGTTTCTCCCGCGGTCATGGGCTATGCCAAGACCTCCAAGAAGAACCCCGGCGGTCAGAGAAGAGCCAAGAAGTCTGAGTATGCCATGCAGCTGACCGAGAAGCAGAAGGTCAAGTTCGTCTATGGCATCCTGGAGAAGCAGTTCCGTTCCTACTACGCGAAGGCTTCCGCTGCCGAAGGCAACACCGGCGAGGTCCTGCTGAGCCTCATCGAGCGCCGCCTTGACAACGTGGTCTACCGTCTGGGCTTCGCCAACACCCGCCGTCAGGCCCGTCAGCTTGTCAACCACGGTCATTTCACCGTCAACGGCAAGCACGTCAACATCCCCTCCTACATGGTTCGTACCGGTGATGTTGTGGCCGTCAGCGAGAAGAGCGCTCAGAACGCCTTCTACAAGAAGCTGAAGGAAGACGACGCCTTCGTCGCCACCCCCAAGTGGCTGGATCGGGACAAGAACACCCTGCAGGGCAAGGTCCTGGCTCTGCCCGCAAGAGACGATATCGACTTCGAGATCGCCGAGCACCTCATCGTCGAGTTGTACTCCAAGTAATCCCCGCCCTCGTATCATAATTGGTAAGCTGTCAAAACTGACCGAATCGCGATTGTTATCGCAAATTTATAATAGGAGGGTAACAGTTTAATGGTAGAAATCGAAAAGCCGCGTATTGAGTGTATCGACTCTCCTGAGGATGGTTCCTACGGCAAGTATATCGTTGAGCCCCTGGAAAGAGGCTACGGTATCACCCTCGGCAACAGCCTGAGACGGATCCTGCTGTCCAGTCTCCCCGGCTGCGCCGCCACCTCCATTAAGATCGCAGGCGTCCAGCACGAGTTCTCCACGATCCCCGGCGTCAAGGAAGACGTCACTGAGATCGTTCTGAACATCAAGCGTCTGCTGCCGAAGCTCCACTGCGACGAGCCCAAGACCGTCTATATCGACGCTGTGGGCCCCTGCGAGATCACCGCCGGCGACATCAAGGCCGACGCTGACGTGGAGATCCTGAACCCGGAGCTGCATCTTGCCACTCTGGGCCCCGACGCCACGCTGAATATGGAGATCAATCTGAGCCACGGCCGCGGGTATGTCCGGTCTGACCACAACAAGACCCCCAATATGCCCATCGGCGTGATTCCCGTGGATTCCATCTACACCCCCGTTACCAAGGTCAACTACACCGTGGAGAACACCCGTGTCGGCAATATGACCGACTACGACAAGCTCACCCTGGAGGTCTGGACCAACCGGATCATCTCCGCTCGGGACGCCGTTTCCTTGGGCGCCAAGATCCTCACCGACCACCTGGCCCTGTTCACCGATCTGAGTGAGGCTGTGGCCAGCAAGTCCACTGTGGTGGAGCACGTGGGTGATACCCATAACAAGATGCTGGAGCTGACCATCGAAGAGCTTGACCTGTCCGTCCGGAGCTTCAACTGCCTGAAGCGCGCCAATATCAACACCGTCGCCGATCTGATCGCGAAGACGGAGGAGGATATGATGAAGGTGCGGAACATGGGCCGCAAGTCCCTGGAGGAAGTCCAGAACAAGCTGGCGATGATGGATCTGTCCCTCGCTACCGAGGACTCCAACAGCAACAACTAACGCGGACGGGAGCTGCCCCGCGGCTCCCGGCAATACAACAATAACTCGACGATCGTAACCCTTTCGCCGCAGCGGCGCGGCGGATCCGTTACAGACGACCTTTTCAAGAAGGAGGATAATCTGAATGTTCGGAACTCGTAAGCTCGGCAAGACCAGCGCACAGCGCAAGGCCATGCTGCGTCAGCAGGTCACCGATCTGCTGGAGCACGGCAAGCTGGAGACGACCTTCACCCGTGCGAAGGAAGTCCAGCCTGTTGTTGAGAAGATGATCACCCTGGGTAAGAAGGGCGGCCTGGCCAATTACCGCAGAGCCCTTGCTTACATCACCAAGGAAGACGTGGCGAACAAGCTGTTCAAGGACGTGGCTCCCGGCTATGCCCAGCGCAACGGCGGCTACACCCGCGTCACCCGGACTGGCCCCCGTCGCGGCGACGCTGCCGAGATGGCTGTCATCGAGCTGGTGTAATTCATCTGTTACAGACGCTTCTGTCTGTCATACAAACAAACACTCCCTGCGGTCGCCGCAGGGAGTGTTTGTTATTGAGCCCCGGGATGACCCGGGGCTTTTTCGTTAGCAGCCGCAGCCATTCCTGTCATTCCGAGCGCAGCGAGGAATCCGTCCTTTCTCTGAGGAACGGATTCTTCGGCGCAAGGCCTCAGAATGACAGAGCGTCAGCAGCCGCAGCCGTTGTCGCAGCCGCAGCCGCAGTTGTTGTTGCAGCCGCAGCCGCAGTTGTTGTTGCAGCCGCAGTTGTTGTTGCAGCCGCAGCCGCAGCCGTTGTTGATCCCACCGCAGCCCAGAAGCAGAACGATCACAATGATGATCCACCAGCTGCTGTTAAAACCGTTATTACACATAATGCTACCTCCTGCAAAAGATCGCACGCGGACGACGGGACCGTTTCCCGTCAAGCCTCGCTCAGTCCATAGTATGCGATCTCTCCCCAAGTGTGACAGCGGCCTATCCGTCCCGGAAAAGCTCTGAAATGGGGGCGAAGCGGTAGCCCATCTCCTCCCACTTGGTCAGCAGCTCGTCCAGGATCTCCGCGTTGGTGGCAGAGGTGCTGTGCAGCAGCACCACGGCCCCGTTGTGGACCCGGCCCAGAAGCTTATCGAAGGCCTCCTCCCGGCTGGGCTGCTCGTCCTGCTTCCAATCCACGTAGGCCAAAGACCAGAACACCGTCCGGTAGCCCAGGGTCTGGGCCATGGCCAGGTTCTGCTCCGCGTAGATGCCCCTGGGCGGGCGATAGTAGCGGGGCATGGGCTGCCCCACCGTCTGCTCGTAGGCGTCGGCCACGTCGGAGAGCTCCTTGGCGAAGGTTTCCCGGTCGCTGATCCGATCCATGTCCCAGTGGTGCCAGGTGTGGTTGCCCACGGTGTGGCCCTCGGCGGCCATTCGCTTCACCAGCGCCGGGTTTTGCCGGATATAGGGCCCGACGACGAAAAAGGCCGCCGGGGCCTTGTGCTTGGCCAGCACGTCCAGAATGGCCTCCGTGTGGCCGTTTTCGTAGCCCGCGTCAAAGGTCAGGTAGAGCACCGGCTCCTCCGTGTCCCCCACGTAGACCGCGTCCCACTCCGCCAGCTCCGCCGCGTCGGCGTTCCCCGCCGGGCATTCTCCCGGCCTGGGGAAGCTCAGCCCCCAGGAGGCGGTCTCCACCACTGCGTCCCGGTTTGCCAGCCACATCCACCCCGCCACCAGCGCCAGCAGAAAGACCCCAATCGCCGCCAGCCGCACCCGATATGCGTGTTCCATGTTGTCCCCTCCTTCTGTTTTCCGAAAAAGCCTATGCGTGCCCGGAGGGCAATATGCAGGCCTGCGGAGGGCGATTTTTGTCAATCCGGAAAACTGCACGAAAAATTATGTGGAAAAATATGTGGGTTTTGTGGAGAACAGCACTTGCGTTTTTCAAAAAAGTGTGGTATATTTAGCAAGCTAAACAAAAACAATTCTGATACCATGGAAAGGAGGGAGCGTATGCTCACAGAATTGGCTGTTAGCCCGCGGATCAAACGGATCAGCAACGCCCTGGAGCGGAAGCGGACGCTGGATCTGGAGGACATGGATCTCACCTCGTCCCAGGCCTTTGTGCTGGGCTACCTGCTCCGGCACCGGGAGGAGCCTGTCAACCCCGGCGATATCTGCCGTCATTTTGACCTGTCCCACCCTACCGTCACCGGGATCCTCCAGCGGCTGGAGTGCAAGGGCTTTCTGACCTACGCCGAGGACAGCGCCGACCGCCGCAGAAAGCGGATCTGTGTTACCGAAAAGGCCCTGGACGTGCAGCACCGCGCCAATCAAAGATGCCAGGAGACGGAGGCCCTTGTCTCCGGGACCCTGTCTGAGGAGGAGCTTCGCACGCTTGTGGGACTGCTGGATCGCGTCATCGCCAACATCGGGCAGGTGGAGGGCCTTGACCCCTGCCAGAAACGCAAGGAGGAAGGAAAATGATACGAAAGCTGATGGGCTGTATCCGGGAGAACAAAAAGCATACCATCCTCACGCCCCTGTTTATGCTGGGCGAGGTGGGGCTGGAATGCACCCTCCCCATGATCACAGCCGATCTGATCAACTCCATTGAGCGCAACGCCGCCATGCCGGACATTCTCCGCTACGGGGCGATCCTGGTGCTGATGGCCATGTGCTCCATGAGCTGCGGCATCCTCTCCGGCTGGTTCGCGGCCTCCGCCTCCGCCGGCTTTGCCAAAAATCTGCGCCACGACCTCTTCGCCAAGGTGCAGAGCTTTTCCTTTGCCAACATCGACAAATTCTCCACGGCCTCTCTGGTGACCCGTCTGACCACCGACGTGACCAACGTGCAGAACGCCTTTATGATGATCATTCGCATCGCGGTGCGCTCTCCTCTGATGCTGGTCTTTGCGGTGATCATGTCCATCCGCATGGGCGGGCCCATCGCCCTGGTCTTCCTGCTGGTGATCCCCATTCTGGGCTTCGGCCTGTTCTACATCGCCAAGAAGGCCATGCCCCTGTTCAAGGCGGTGTTCAAGAAGTACGACCGGCTGAACAATTCCGTCCAGGAAAACGTCAAGGGGATGCGGGTGGTCAAGAGCTTTGTCCGGGAGGACTATGAGAAGCAGAAGTTTGCCGCGGCCTCCGAGGACGTACGCAACGACTTTACCAAGGTGGAAAAGCTGCTGGCCATCAACAACCCGCTGATGCTGCTGGCTATCTACATCTGCATGATCCTGATCCCCCTGTTCTCCGCCAAGGTCATCATTTCCCACGGCGGCTCCACCATGCAGGTGGGCGATCTGGCCTCTCTGATCACCTACGCCATGCAGATCCTGATGAGCCTGATGATGCTGTCCATGATCTTCGTGATGATCACCATCTCCGGCGAGGCGGCCCGCCGTATCGTGGAGGTGCTGGACACCGAGGCCACACTGACGAATCCCCCCCGGCCGATCACCGAGGTGGCCGACGGCTCCGTCGACTTTGAGAACGTCAGCTTCAAGTACAACCCCGACGCCTCGGCCTACGCCCTGGCGGACGTCAATCTGCACATCCCCTCCGGCGCCACCGTGGGCATCCTGGGCGGCACCGGCTCCTCCAAGACTACGCTGATCCAGCTGATCTCCCGGCTCTACGACGTGAGCGTGGGCTGCGTCAAGGTGGGCGGCGTGGACGTGCGGGACTACGACATGGCGGCCCTGCGCGACCAGGTGGCCGTGGTGCTGCAGAAGAACGTCCTCTTTTCCGGTACCATCGCCGAGAACCTGCGCTGGGGCAACCCCAACGCCACCGACGAGGAGCTGGTGCAGGCCTGCAAGCAGGCCCAGGCCCATTCCTTCATTATGGCCCACCCGGAGGGCTATGACCGCTTCATCGAGCAGGGCGGCGCCAACGTCTCCGGCGGCCAGAAGCAGCGGCTCTGCATTGCCCGGGCCCTGCTGAAGAAGCCCAAGATCCTGATCCTGGACGACTCTACCTCCGCGGTGGACACCCAGACCGACGCGCTGATCCGGAAGGCCTTCCGGGAGGAGCTGCCTGCGGTAACCAAGCTGATCATCGCCCAGCGCGTGGCCTCCGTCCAGGACGCGGATCTGATCCTGGTCATGGACAACGGCCGGGTAGTCGCCCAGGGCACCCATGAGACGCTCCTGGCCTCCAATGAGATCTACCGCGAGGTCTACACCTCGCAGACGAAGGGAGGGGAAGACGATGCCTGATCCCAAGATGCAGCGCCCCGGTATGGGGAAAGGCCCCGGCGGCAAGGGCGAGATGCCCAAGGCCCGGAAGGGCACCATGGGCCGTGTGCTGCGCCTGCTGATGGAGGACTACAAGGGCCCCTTCCTGCTGGCCATGCTGTTTATGACCCTCTACTCCCTGGGCAATATCACCCCAACCATCTTTATCAAAAACATCACCGACGTGATCGAGCGCTTCCTGGGCGGCGGCTCCTGGGCGGACGCCAAGCCAGAGATCATGGGGATCCTGGTGCTGATGCTGGTGGTGTTCGTGCTGACCATCGCCTTCAACTACAGCTTTGCCCGGCTGATGGCTGTGATCACCCAGGGCTTCCTGGACAAGATGCGAAAGCGTATGTTCAACGCCATGCAGAGCCTGCCCATCAAGTATTTTGACGCCCACGGCCACGGCGACATCATGTCCCACTACACCAACGACATCGACACCCTGCGTCAGCTGGTGAGCCAGAGCCTGCCCCGGCTGTTCCAGTCCGGCATCATGCTGGTGGGGATGCTGGGCATTATGCTCTACTACTCCGCCAATCTGATGGTGGTCGTCCTGGTGGCAGTCTTCGGCATGACCTTTGCCGTCAAGCACATCGGCGGCAAGTCCGCTTCCAACTTCATCCGGCAGCAGAAGGCCATCGGTGAGGTGGAGGGCTACGTGGAGGAGATCATGAACGGCCAGAAGGTGGTCAAGGTCTTCTGCCATGAGGAAGCCTGCCAGCGGGATTTTGACAAGGTCAACGAGCAGCTCTGCGAGGCGGGCACCACAGCCACCCGCTTTGCCAATATCCTGGGCCCGGTCATGGGCAATATCGGCAATATGCTCTATGTGCTGATCGCCATTGCCGGCTCCGCCTTTATTACCCTGAACGCCGCCAACTACTCCCTGAGCGGGCTCCTGCACGGCAGCTTCGGGGCCGCCCTGGAGCTCTCCGTGGTGATCTCCTTCCTGCACATTGCCAAGCAGTTCACCGGCCAGGTCAACGGCATTGCCCAGCAGTTCAACTCCATCGTCATGGCGCTGGCCGGCGCGGATCGGATCTTCCGCCTGATGGACGAGCCCCCCGAGGCGGACGAGGGCTACGTCACCCTGGTCAACGCCGAGGAACTGCCCGACGGCAGCCTCCGGGAGGCCGACCACCGCACCGGCGTCTGGGCCTGGCGGCATCCCCATAAGGCCGACGGCACCGTGACCTTTGAGCGGCTGCGGGGCGACGTGCGGCTCTTCGACGTGGACTTCTCCTACGTGGAGGGGAAGAAGGTGCTGGAGGACGTGTCCCTCTGGGCTGAGCCCGGCCAGAAGATCGCCTTCGTGGGCGCCACCGGCGCAGGCAAGACCACCATCACCAATCTGATCAACCGCTTCTACGACCTGGAGGACGGCAAGATCCGCTACGACGGCATCAACATCACCAAGATCAAGAAGCCGGATCTCCGCCGCTCCCTGGGCGTGGTGCTCCAGGACGTGAACCTCTTCACCGGCACTGTGATGGACAACATCCGCTACGGCAAGCTGGACGCCACGGAGGAGGAGTGCATCCAGGCCGCGAAGCTGGCCAACGCCCACGACTTCATCACCCGCCTGCCCCAGGGCTATGACACCATGCTGAGCGCCAACGGCGCCAGCCTCTCCCAGGGCCAGCGGCAGCTGATCTCCATCGCCCGGGCCGCCGTGGCCGATCCTCCGGTGATGATCCTGGATGAGGCCACCTCCTCCATCGATACCCGCACCGAGGCCCTGGTCCAGCAGGGCATGGACGCGCTGATGAAGGGCCGCACCGTCTTTGTCATCGCCCACCGGCTCTCCACGGTCCGGAACGCCGACGCCATCATGGTTCTGGATCACGGCAGGATCATCGAGCGGGGCTCCCACGCGGATCTCATCGCCCAGAAGGGCACCTACTACAAGCTCTATACCGGCGCCTTTGAGCTGGAATGATTTCAGAAGGACAGGCGCTTGCCGTCCGACGCAAGGTCTCCCCCGGGTCCGGGGGAGACTTTGTTGTCTTTGTGAAGACTTTTTTGCCCTGTCCTATTGCTTTTTTCCTTCGGCTCTGCTAAAATAAAAATGCGGTATTATGAATATTACCCCTCTACGACTTAAATTGAAACGGAGGAAACAACATGAAATCCTTGAGACGATGGGTCGCTCTGGCGCTTTGCCTGGCGATGTGCTGCGCCTTGCTGCCCCAGATGTCCCTGCTCGCCCATGCGGAGACCAGCGGAAGCTGCGGTGCAGATGGCGACAATCTGACCTGGACGCTGGACGGCGGCGTGCTGATGATCACCGGCAGCGGCGCGATGCAGGACTACGACGCGTTCGACGAAGACAATCGAGCACCGTGGTATGACTCCCGCGAGAGCATTACCGCAGTCGCTCTCCCGTCCGGGCTGCTGTCGATCGGCGCGGCAGCGTTTTATGATTGCCCGAATCTCCGGAGCGTCGATGTCCCGGAGAGCGTGGAGCTCATTGCACGGTTTTCGTTCTGCTCCTGCAGCAGCTTGACAAGCATTGAGCTTCCTGCGGAATTGCTGTTTCTTGATGAGTATGCCTTTTCCGGCTGCATCAGCCTGACTGCAGTCGCCCTTCCTGCCAAGCTGGTGGAGCTCGGTCATTCCGCCTTTGCTGACTGCACCGGCCTGCAAACGGTCAGCTTCCCGGACGGCTTGCGGGGAATTGATGGGGAAGTGTTTTCCGGCTGCACCGGGCTGACCGCCGTCACGCTTCCTGCCGAACTGGGAAGCGTTGCCCAGGGTATGTTCCGCGGCTGCACCGGTCTGACGGAGGTCACGTTCCCGGCGAGCCTTTCCTTGATCGGCAAGGAAGCCTTTGCCGGCTGCGTCGGCCTGACGGGTGTTTCCTTCCCGGAGACGCTTATGGTAATCAGAGATTCCGCCTTTGAAGGCTGCACCGGCTTGAGCGAGGTGAGCTTTCCTGCAAGCCTGGAGGAACTCGACAGCAAGGCTTTCTTCGGCTGCACCGGCCTGCAAAGCGTCACGATCCGCGAGGGCCTGGAGGAGCTTGGTCAGCAGGCATTCTCCGGCTGCACGGGTCTGACCGTGATCAATCTCCCGGCGAGCCTGAAGACCATTGAAAGAAGTATTCTCTCCGGCTGCACCGCCCTGACGGCCATCAACGTAGCTGCCGGCAATACGAATTACTGCAGCGACAACGGCGTGCTGTACGACAGCGCGAAGACGGTGCTGATCCAATACCCCGCCGCGAAGACTGACAGCTCCTACGTGATTCCTGCCAGCGTGACGCAGATCGGCAACGAGGCCTGCTTCGGCAGCGCTGCGCTGACGTCGGTCACCCTGCCGGAGGGACTGCAGAGCGTCGGATGGCTGGCATTTTTCGGCTGCCCTGCCATGAGCTCTGTGACGATCCCTGCGTCCGTGACGGCGATCCAGGGCATGGCGTTTGGCTATTACGGCAGTGAGGAGAGCGATGCGGCGAAGGTGGAAGGCTTTACCATCTACGGCGCAGCAAAGAGTGAGGCGCAGACCTACGCGAAGATGAACGGCTTCCGATTCGTATTTGAGAATCCCTTTGACGACGTCCTGGAGAGCGATTACTTCTACAACGCAGTCATGTGGGCGCTGGATCTGGAGATTACCGCAGGTGTGGATGCGACCCATTTCGGCCCGCACCAGGATTGCACCCGTGAGCAGATCGTGACCTTCCTCTGGAAGTCCCAAGGGTCCCCGAAGACCGAGGAGCAGAACAATAGCTTTACCGATGTGAAGCCCGGCCAATACTACTACAAAGCGGTGATCTGGGCCCTGGAGAACAAGATTACTGCCGGTATCGGCAACCAACTGTTCGGCGTGGGCTACAGCTGCACCCGTGAGCAGGCGGTGACCTTCCTGTGGAAGGCAGCCGGCGCGCCGGAACCCCAGACGACGGGCAATCAGTTCTCGGATGTGGATCCCAGCGCGTACTATTACAAGCCGGTCCTCTGGGCCGCTGAGAACGGCATCACCGCCGGTATCGGCGGCGGGATGTTCGGCGTCGGCCAGACCTGCACCCGCGCACAGATCATCACCTTCCTGTATAAAACCTTCTGCGCAGAAAATTAACGCAGCCTGTCTCTGTGCACAAGAAGAGCAGCAGCCTTCTCCGTCGGGAGAAGGCTGCTGTTTTTATGCCATACGGTACAGACGGTAGAGGTAGGCCACAACATATGCCCGGGTGCAAGCCTCCGTGGGGCAGATCGGCGCCGGGGTCCCCTCCTCGCTGCCCACCAGGACGCCCTTTGCCGCGGCCCAGAGCACCGGCTGGAAGTAGAACTGATCCGGCGTCAGCTCGGCGAAGGACTCCGGGTCCCCCTCCGCCGCTTCCCGTCCGAACGCGGCCCAGAGGAAGGTGAGCATCTCCCCCTGCAGCACCTCGTTCTCCGGCGAGAAGGTGCTTGCCGAGGTGCCGCAGGTGATGCCGTTCTCGGCGGCCCAGAGGACGGGTTTGCAGCAGTCGGAGTCCGGGTCCACGTCCTCAAAGGGGAGCGCCGTCCCCACGGGCTCCGGGCAGCCCGCTGCCTTCCAGAGAACGGTGATGGCTTCCCCCCGGGTCACGGTCTTGTCCGGGGAGAAGCAGGTCTCGGAGCTGCCGCCCATGATCTGCGGGCTGCTGCACCAGGCCCACAGGATGGCGTCCCGTGCCCAGTGCCCCGGCGCGGGCAGATCCGTAAGGGGCGTGGGGTCGCTGTCCGGGCCTGCGGACAGCTGCAGGGTGTTGACGATGAAATTGTAGGCCTTTTTGCGGCCGCCGAGATAGCTGCGGATGGAGGAATATGTATCGGCGGCCTCCAGCACAGCGCCGTGGAAGGCGTCCAGAGAGTCGATGGTGTCGGCCTCCGTGATCCCCATGGTGCTGCGGACGTACTGCATGAAGTAGGACACGCCGCCCACGCCGTATTGGTGCTCCACTGTGCAGTAGTAGAGCAGGGCGGCTTCCGTCCGCACGCCCCGATCCCATCCGTGCCCGGCCTCCTCCAGGATCATCTCCCGGGCGTACTGATTCTGACAGGTGATGCCTGCGTCGGAGCTGATCAGCGTGCGAACCGCCTCGGCCTCGGCGGAGCTGAGGACCCGGTTCTTCCAGCCGCAGCCGTTTTGACTCGACCAGAGCGGGGTCTGCAGGATCTCGTTGTATAGGGCGGAGCCCAGCGTCTCGACGGCCTGCGCCGGGACGGCCTCGCAGATCCGCTTCATCAGATTCAGCGCGGACACGCCGTGCCATTGCAGGAAGCCGATGCTCAGGGCGTTGGAGTCCTTTGGCCTGACGGAGTCGTAATTGCCCTCCAGCTCCAGGTAGATCTGCATTCCGTGGGCTACCAGCTGATCCAGGTTGACGCTGTTTTCCAGGGAGGACTGTTCCGCGCGGGCGTCCGGCGTCAGTGCAGCGCAGAGGCATATGGTGATCAGAACGGCGATGATTTTTTGCTTCATAGAAACCTCGCTTTCTTGAAATGTGCAAAGTTGGAGCGTTCGTATGCGAAACAAAACCGGTTTTTATTTCGAGAACATCTTACCATGCGGCGGGGCCGGACGCAAGCAAAGTCGTTCCAAATGATTCGGCAGGCTTCGGCCGGAAAACGCAAAAAGGGCGTCGCTCCCACAGGGAGCGGCGCCCTTCGACAGCAGATGCGATGGTGCTGTGCGTTCAGCGGAAAATGTCCTCCATGACCTCCAGTGCGGAGGAGGACGAGACGATGGAAATGTTCTGGCAGAGGATCACGTCCTGGATCCCCTTCCGCTCTACCAGGCTGGAGATGCCACAGTCGTAGCCCTCCTGCCTGCACCACTTCTTGTAGTTGCGGAAGTCGATCCAGTAGACGTACTCGTAATGGTCGATCAGGAAGGGAATGAAGGCGTTGGCGTAGGAGTCCTTCACCACCAGCACCGAGGAGCCGTCGGTGATCTCCTCGTTGTGGGCGTAGTTGTAGGGCTGGTCGCCGCCCGCGAAGGTGCCGTAGAGTCCGCCGTCCGGGTAGTTGGAGACGTCGTAGATGATCCGCCAGGTGTATTCGTTGTATACGTCGCTGTTGTAGTCGCTGTACATGGTCATGGTGTTGGTGCCTTTGGGCACGTAGGCGATCACCGTGTCCGGGTTGGCGGCCAGAGAGGGATTCTGGTCGGAGTTGCTGTAGAAGGTGCCCAGGAAGCCCTCAAAGGTGTAGGTGTCCTCAAAGTAGGAGAGCTCATGGGGCGTCACGCCCTTGACCTTGCACCACTCCCGGTAGGCGTAGTAGGCGCCCAGGGCGGTCCAGTGGTGGTCGGTGCGGAAGAAGATATACTCGTCGTTGTGGGCCCGCAGGGCGTTGACCATGGCGACGGTCTTCACGGAGGGATCCATGTTCCGGTAGAACCAGTCGGCGGCCTTGGCCTCGTCGGAGCAGCCGATGGATTCCTGTACCCGCTCGGAGAGCATCACGCCTGCGGAGATGGGGCAGAGCATGGAGTAGAGCTGGGCCTTGCCCTTCAGATTCTCGGCCAGCTTGTTTACCAGCAGGCAGTACTTGGCGGAGTTGGCCTCGCTGAAATAGTAGACGCCGTAGCCCGCGCCGTTGGCAATATAGATGGAACCGGCCTGCACCAGATCCTGATCCACGTCCGCGGCCCCGTGGCCGTCGTACTCCGTGGTGGCGGGGACGCTGGGCTCCGTGTTGACGGGGGTGCCGCCGTTGTTGGTCTCGGCGGGCTGAGCGGGCTTGGAGCTGGCGGGGGGCGCGGCGGGCTCCGTGGTGGTTTTGCCCGCCTGGGCGGCCAGAGCCTCCAGATCCACAGTACCCTCGGGGATCTCGTCGGCCTTTCCTTCGTTGAGCATCTGCTCTCCCCGGAAGCCGTAGAGGGACTGCGTCTTGGCATTCATGCTGATCAGCAGCTCCCGCAGAGGATAGGTGTCGGAGTACCAGGCGGAGATGCTGGTTTCCTCCTTCTCCGATTTCTTGTCCTCCGATTTCTCGTTTTCCGATTCCTCGCTGCTGCCGGTGTCATAGTCGTTGGAGAAGAAGTCGCCGTACCAGAGCCCCTTCAGACTCAGCGTGGGAAGCTTCTTCAGATCCCGCTTTTCCACCTCGGAGTAGAAGGGGCGGAAGGGGCTCAGCCCGATCAGACCGAAGACCACCAGAAAGCCGAGGAACAGAAATTGCTTGATTTGAATGGCAAGGTAGCGGGACGATTGAAATTCCTGTTTTGTGGGTTTCATAGGCACTCCTTTCTTAGAACTGGGAGTACAGGAAGGCGTTGTAGCTCTGTCCTGCCAGGGCCATTATGGACAGCAGCAGCAGCAGAACCGGCAGCGCGGTGTCCAGGACGTTGTAGACCCGGAGCCAGCCCATGCTGCGGCGGCCCAGGTTTTTCAGAATGCTTCCGAGGTACTTCCCGACGGGCGTCACCGCCAGGATACAGAAGGCCAGGAAGAAGATGTTGTTCTTGAACAGCAGCCAGGCGCCCGTGGCGTGGAAGGCGTTGCCGTTCAGACCGAACATCCCCTTGAGCACGGTCCACAGCTCGCCGCTGTCTTCAAACTGGAAGATCACCCACCCGAAGACCACGATCAGCAAGGTGAGCACATGGCGCAGGGGCTTGGAGATTCGGCGGATGTCCACCAGGTATTTCTCGATCACCAGGAAGACGAAGTAATACAGGCCCCAGAAGATATAGTTCCAGCTGGCGCCGTGCCACATACCGGTGAGGAACCACACCACCAGAAGATTGAAGATGTGGCGGTTCTTGGAGCAGCGGTTGCCCCCCAGGGGGATATAGACGTAATCCCGGAAGAAGGTGGACAGGGAGATATGCCAGCGCCGCCAGAAGTCCGTGACGGAATCCGCTACGTAGGGGTAGTTGAAGTTCTCCTTGTAGTGGAAGCCGCACATCAGGCCCATGCCGATGGCCATGTCGGAGTAGGCGGAGAAATCCAGATAGATCCGGAGGGTGAAGGCGATGGCCACCAGCCAGAGGCCCAGCACGGGGCGCTCTGCCAGACCGGCCCGGTCGCCGATCAGACCGTCAACCAGCCGGAGGCAGCCGTCGGCCAGCAGGGCCTTCTTAGCCAGGCCGATGGCGAAGCGGGTGATGCCCCGGCTCAGCTCCGTCATCTTGACCTTCCGGTGGAGGATGTCCTCATTCACGTCCCGGTAGCGGACGATGGGGCCCGCGATGCACTGGTGGAACAGACCTGCGTAGAGCAGGAGCAGCCAATATTTTTTCTGGACCTCCGCGTCGCCCCGGTACACGTCGATCACGTAGGACAGCAGCTGGAAGGTGTAGAAGCTGATGCCGATAGGCAGGACGATGCCGGGATCCTCCAGCCCCAGATTGCGGGCCAGGAAGCCGGTGTATTTGAAATAGCCCAGGAACGCCAGCACCAGTACCACGCATCCGATGAGGATCGGTTTTTTGTCCTCCCGGCGCTCGCGGCGGGAAATCAGCAGGGCGGAGAGCCAGCAGATGAAGGTCAGCACCGGCATCAGCACCAGGCCTCTCAGACCGGCCCAGGCGTAGAAGACCAGGGAGAACGAGAGCATGACGATGTTCTTTTTCCGAATATCGCTCACCAGCGCCTGGGTGATGATATTGGCGGTAAAGAACAGGAGCACGAACAACATACTGGAAAAGACCAAAGCGGGGCCTCCTTTCGGGGGTGCGGAGCCAGGCCCGGAGCGGGCTGCGGTTCCGCCTCAGCATACTCCCGTCATTATAGTACAGAAATGCCCAATTTGCAACAAAAAAACCGCCGAACTTCAAATTCGGCGGTTTTCGTAAGTGGAAGCGGGCGAATCAGTGAAACTCGCTCATGATGTAGCGATACAGATAGGTCACGACATAGGCGCGGATGCAGGGCGTTTCCGGGAGCAGCTGGTCGCCGCTTCCCTCGTTGCCCACAAGGATCCCGGAGTAATAGGCCCAGAGCACGGCGCGGTAGAAATAGTCGCCCTCGGAGATATCGGAGAACGGATTGTCATTGACGCCGTAATCGAAGCGGCCCGTAAACGCCCACAGGAAGGTGAGCATCTCGCCGGTGGTGACCTCCCGGTCGGGGGAGAAGGTGGTGGGAGAGGTGCCGGCGGTGTATCCCATCTCCACGGCCCAAAGCACAGCGGAGTAGAACCAATCGCCCTCGTGGACGTCCTCGAAGGGGTTGACCTTGTTGTAGGCCTCCGGCTTTCCGGCGATGGCCCAAAGGAAGGTCATGGCCTGGGCGCGGGTCAGAGTCCCGTCGGGGGAGAAGGTGGTGGGAGAGGTGCCGGCGGTGATGCCGTTGGTGTAGGCCCAGACGATCGCGTCATAGGCCCAGTGATCGGGATCGGGCAGATCGGTAAAGGGGATGACCACATCGGTGTCCGGTCCGGAGGAGAGGCCCAGGGTCTCGGTCAGGTACTTGTAGACCTTTCTGCGGTAGGCAAGGGTGTTCACCTCACCGGCCGCGGCGGCCAGCTCAGTGCCCTGGTGGAACTGATCCAGGGAGAGGATCAGATCGTCTTCCTCTAAGCCGAGGGCGTTCCGGACAGCCCGCATAAAGCTCTTGACGCCGCCGGATCCGTAGTGGTTTTCTGCGGAGCAGTAGTAGAGCAGACCGGCTTCCGTCCGGACGCCGGCGTCCCAGCCGTGCTGGGCCTGGCGAGTGATGTACAGGCGTGCCAGATTGTTCTGCACGCGAATGCCCAGCTCGGAGCCGAGCAGCGTTCTGGCAGCGGCCAGCTCCTGCTCGTTGAAGATCCGGCTGCCCCAATAGCCCCAGGAGGGCATCAGGTCGTCGGCATTCCAAGAGGGGATGGGGGCGTTCATGACCTCGTTGAAGAGATCGTCGCCCAAAATGGATCTGCAGTATTCGGGGTCGCCGCCTTTGGACTCGGTACCGCACCAGCGCAGCAGCTGCAGCGCGGCGGAATTGATCCAGCCCAAAATGCCCATACCCACACAGCCGAGGCTGGTGTTGACGACGCTGTCATAGCTTCCGCCGGATTCCAGGGCCCGGCACAGGGCGATCCCGTGTTCCACCAGCTGATCCAGGTCGACGCTGTTTTGCAGGGTGGGCTCTTCGGAGCTGACCATGGGGACCAGGCTCGCGCACAGACAGAACACAAGCAGCACAGCGATGATTTTTTTCGTCATAGAACCCTCACTTTCTGGTTTGGACGATGGGGAAGCAAAAGAAAAAACGAACCATTTGGTATCATTTCGTAACCATTTTAGCACGATTATTTTGATTTTGCAAGTATTTTTTTGAAATTCATTTGAAAAAACCGTGAAAAAACCAACAAAATTCAGAATATCGACACATAAAAAGACGGGAACAGAACGGTTACAAATTGAAATTTTTGTGCATCCGGCACAAGATATAGGGGGAAAACGATACAAAATTGGCAGATATACCGATCCTTTGCCTTGGCGGCGCGTCGGGCCGGTTCCGCGGCGCTGGCCGGAATATTTTTTTGAAAAACGTGCAAAATGCCGATAGAAACCTGGAAAAACGGAGGAAACGACCATGAAAAAGCTGTTATTTGTCCTGCTTGCGGCAGGGGTGCTCACGGCCATGGGGCTGCTGCCCTTCCGGGCCGTGGACGCCTCGAAGCTGCTGCCCGTGAAGACGGTGATCGTCACCAAGGCGGGAGAAGAATACGTGGTGGACATCGGCTCCGGCGTGCGTGCGGTGGGCGATACCCTGCGGCAGGCGCTGGATCGGCTGCGGGAGGAGGTCAGCGGCCAGGTGTTTCTCCCCACCGCGGAGCAGGTGATTATCACGGAGCCTGCCGAGGGCGCGGTGGAGGCCGTGGCGGAGGAGACGGAGTTCCGCCCCGCGGCGGGGATCTATCTGACGCCGGAGCCTGCGCCGGATGCGGAGGCCCTGGGGGCCTATCTGGACGCGCACCCCTCCGACGTGACCATCCTGGACGTGCGGGCGGCCCTGGCCCTGGGGCAGCGCCCTGCCATTCCGGTGATCCACGCGGCGGACGGCGGCTTCCGGGTCGATGGATAAGCGGCGGGATCGGATCTCCGCCCGGCAGCTGGGGGCGCTGGCGCTGAGCGCCGCAGGCGTCCCGGTGTTTCAGTACTGCTGCCGGATCCATTGGCTGTGGACGCTGGCGGGGGGCGTCGCGGCTGCCCTGACCCTCTCCGGCCTGACGCTGCTGCTGAATCGGCGGGGCCCGGCGGCCGGGGCAGGGCCCCGCTGGCTTGCCGGTCTGACGCCGCTGCTGGTGGCCGGGGCGGCAGCCGCGGCCTGGGCGGGGAGCTTTGCCTTCCCGGAGACGGCGGGAAACCTGTTGGCGGCGCTGCTGCTGTTTCTGCTGGCGGCCTGGGCGGCCCGGCTCGGCCCTGCCGCCGCAGGCCGATGCGCGGGGATCCTGCTCTGGGTCAGCGGCGGGCTCTACGGGATCGTGCTGCTGTTCAGCCTGCCCCAGATCCATGTGCCGTGGCTGCGGCCCGGCCCGGGCGCGCCCACAGACGCGCTGCGGGTCTGGGCCGCCCTGACCTTGCCCGGGGCCGGGCTCTGCCTGCGGGGAGCCCTGGGGGAGGATCAAAGAATGCCCTGCTGGCCCTGGTGGGCCGCGGCTCTGCTGGCTGCGGGGGCGTCTGCTGTTACAGGCGGGATCCTCTCCCCAGCGCTGGCGGGGGAGCCCGCGGCCTTCCGCACCCTGGCCCGGGGCGTGTCTGTGCTGGGGGTCATGCGCCGCTTCGAGGCGCTGGTCAACGGGGCCATGCTCATCAGCGCCTTCTGCCTGTGCGCCATGCTGCTGACCGCAGCCGCCGGCGCGAATGCAAAATGCAAAATGCAAAATGAGGGAACGGGGCGGTAGCGGCGCACACCGGTGCGCCACGGGATGCACCCCGGCCGCCGGCGCAAATGCAAAATACCCCGCGTCTCCCACTTGACTTTTCCGCACTTTCGCGGTACAATATGGACGCTCTTCGGGGAGTCGGACCGATCCGGCTGAGACTGAGCGAGAATGGCGCTCTCACCCGTGAACCTGATACGGATCATACCGTCGTAGGAAAAGGGTGTCTGCTCCTTTGAATTCCGGCGGCGTGCGTTCGTCGGGATTTTTATTAAACAGAGGAGACAGAAACATGAGTACCCAAAACAAACGCTTCCCCATGCGTAAATTCGTCGAGTGCGCCCTGATGGTGGCCATTGCCACGGTGCTGAGCCTGTTCGAGATCGAGCTGCCCTTCGGCGGCGGTCTGACCATCTGCAGTATGCTCCCCATCATCCTGATTTCCCACCGGCACGGCATCGGCTGGGGCCTTGCCACGTCCTTTGCCTACAGTCTGATCCAGCTGGTCCTGGGTCTGAAAAACGTGTCCTACGGCGAGACCTTCGTGATGGCCGCGGGCATTGTGATGCTGGACTACGTGGTGGCCTACACGGTCCTGGGCCTGTCCGGTATTTTCAATAAGGTCTTCCGGGATACCAGCAAGCCTACCGCCGTTGTGGTCGGCGTGATCGTCACCTTCACCCTGCGCTTCCTGTGCCACCTGGTTTCCGGCGCATGGATCTGGGGCGTGTGGATGCCGGATGAGTTCATGGGCATGACCATGACCAATCCCTGGATCTACTCCATGCTCTACAACGGCTGGTATATGCTGGGCGAGATGATCCTGTCCGTCATCGTGGTGCTGCTGCTCTACAAGCCCCTGGGCAAGTACTTCCGCGGCGAGGATCTGCAATAAGATAAGTTGACGGGGACTCCCCCGTGCAACGGGAAGGAGTCCCCTATGTTCAAGCCTGTCCGCCATCTGATCGGCGCCGGGATCCTGACTGTGCTCACCGCAGTGTCGGTGCTGCTGGCCAGACTGCTGCCCCAGTTCTGGTTCTCCTTCTACACGGGCTTCTCCCGGAAAGCCATGGGCCTTCTGGGGACGGTCTGGGGCTGGTGCCCCTTCCCGGCCTGGGAGCTTCTGCTGGTGCTGCTGGTGCTGCTGGTGATCGTCGGCCTGGTGGTCGCCATCCGCAAGAAGCGGGTGCTGGGCTGGTTCACGGCCCTGCTGGAGCTGGCGCTGCTGCTGGTTTTCCTGTTTGTGGGCCTCTGGGGGCTCAACCACTTCGCCCCCACTATCGGCGAGCAGACGGGCCTGCAGGTGGGGCAATATGCCACGCCGCAGCTCAAGGCCGCCGCGACCTACTACGCGGAGATGGCCGGCAGCTATGCCACCCGGGTGGAGCGGGACGCGGAGGGGAATATCGTTCTGCCGTCCTTCTCCGCCATGTCCGACGAGGCGGTGGCCGCCTACGGGCGGCTGGCGGCGTATAACGACCGCTATTCCCTGTCTGTGCCGGGGGCGAAGCCCCTGCTGGTGAGTAAGGCCTTCGCCTATACGGGGACCACCGGGATCTTCGTCTGTCTCACCGGGGAGCCTGGGGTCTCCACGGAGACCTTCGGCCTGGCCCAACCCTATACCATCTGCCACGAGCTGGGCCACAGCCTGGCGGTGGCCCGGGAGGACGAGGCCAACTATCTCGGCTTCCTGGCCTGTCGGGCCTCCGAGAGCGACCTGTTCCGCTACTCGGGCTACTACAACGCCTTTATCTACTGCTACAACGCCCTCCTTGAGGACAGCCCCTCTGCGGCGCGGAGCCTTTGGGATCTCTGCCCGGCGGAAATGCTCCGGGACAGCGACGTCCAGGTGGAGCATAACCGGCAGTACGTGGGCGTGGTGCAGGACGCCGCCCAGGCGGTGAACGACGCCTATCTCAAGAGCTTCAACGAGCCCGGCGTCAAATCCTACGGTCTGGTGGTGAACTACCTGATCGCAGAGTATCTCAACAACGGACAATAGAGAAGGAGGAGCCCCATGAAAAAAGGAACTGTGGCGGCCTTTGCCGCGGCGGGGACCGCGCTGGCGGCAGCCTCCGTCCCCTATTTCTACCACCAGAATACGGATCTGACCGCGTCCCATTACGTGTTCCGCTCGCCCAAGGTGCAGGGTGCCCTGGAGGGCTTCCGGATCACCCAGATCTCCGACCTGCACAACAAGGTCTTCGGCAGGGACAACTGCCGTCTGATGGCCCTGGTGGAGGCCCAGCTGCCCGATCTGCTGGTGCTCACCGGCGACCTGATGGACAGCTACCACCCCGATCTGGAGCGGGCGCTGGATGCGGCGCGGCGTTTTGCGAAGCTTGCCCCGTGCTACTACGTCACGGGGAACCACGAGCACCGCATGAGCGTGGAGAAGCAGACCTCCTTCTACCGTGCCCTGGAGGCGGCAGGGGTGATCGTCCTTCGCAACGAGGCGGTGACGCTTGGCCTGGGCAAGGGCTTCCGGCTGATCGGGGTGGACTGCAATCAGGCGCGGACGGACACGCTTCGCAGGCTGATGGCGGATCGCCCGCCGGAGGAGCTGAACATCCTGCTCTCCCACAAGCCCCATTACGCCAAGTACTACCGGCAGGCGGGGGTGGATCTGGTATTCACGGGCCACGCCCACGGCGGGCAGTTCCGTCTGCCTGGGGTAGGGGCGCTCTTTGCGCCGGGGCAGGGCCCGCTGCCCAAATACACGGCCGGGATGTACCGGCTGGGGGATACGGTGATGTGCGTCAGCCGCGGGCTGGGCAATTCCTCCTTCCCCCTGCGGGTCGAAAACAAGCCCGAGCTGGTTACGGTGATCCTGCGGGGCGAGACAGCGCTTTGAGGATCGGAAAGACGCCGACGGAGTTTGCTCCGTCGGCGTCTTTCTATACATTATAATACGTCCCCGGGCATTAGCTGCTTATAAACAGCTTTCAGAATATTTTTTCAAAAAACCAAAAGGAAATCTTGACCTTAAGATGATTTTCTGGTAAAATATAGTATGCAGTAGAGTCTTGTATATTACCCGTTCGAGGGAACCGGGCGGATGATATAAAAAATTTAAAAAGGAGACATGACAATGAAGAACACATCGCTGTTCCGCCGGTTTCTGTCGGTAGTCCTTGTGCTCGCCATGGTCGGCTCTCTGTTGGTCCCCGCGGCCAGCGCCGAGACCACCAAGACCGAGCCGACGACGAGAGAGCTTGAGCTCATCCCGACAGACGCCAGCGCCCTGGAGAGTCTGAAGCTCGGCGAAGCCGAAGCGAATGACGCCTCCGTCCCCATGGAAGACCATGCGCTGACTGACGTGGTTCGTGTGTCTATCGTTCTGGATAAGGCTTCCACTCTGGATGCCGGCTTCAGCACCGAGAACATCGCGAACAACGCCGCGGCTATGGCCTACCGCGAGGGCCTCCGCGCCGACCAGGCTGCCATGACCGCCAAGATTGAGCAGGCGATCGGTGGCAAGCTGGACGTCCAGTGGAACCTGACTCTTGCGGCCAACATCATCTCCGCGAACGTCACCTATGGCAAGCTCGATGCCATCAAGGCTATCGACGGTGTCAAGGAAGTTTTCGTTGAGAACCGTTACGAGCCTCAGACCGAGGTGGACGCTGACGAGCCCAACAACGGCTCCGCTTCCTACATGATCGGCTCCAACATCACCTGGGCCAACGGCTATACCGGTGCCGGCAGCAAGGTTGCCATCATCGATACCGGTGCTGACACCCTGCACCAGTCCTTCTCCGGCGAAGGCCTCGAGTACGCCTTTGCACAGACTGCAGAAGAAAAGGGCATGACCTACGACGAGTACGTCGCTTCCCTGGATCTGCTGACTGCCGAGAAGATCGAGGCTGTCAAGGGTGAGCTGAACGCCAACATCGGTTCCGGCGAAGCTGCTTACCGCACCACCAAGATCCCCTACGGCTACAACTACGTTGACAAGAACGTCACCTACGTTGACCATGACCAGGATACCCAGGGCGAGCATGGTTCCCACGTCTCCGGTATCTCCACTGCCAACCGCTTCATCAAGGTCGGCGAAGAGTACAAGCCCGCTCTCGAGGCTGTCGGCACCCAGGGTGTCGCCCCCGACGCTCAGCTTGTGGTCATGAAGGTCTTCGGCAAGGGCGGCGGCGCTTACGATTCCGACTACATGGTCGCCATCGAGGACGCCATCGTTCTGGGCTGCGACTCCGCGAACCTGTCTCTGGGCTCCGGCAGCGCCGGCTTCAGCTTCTCCGCTGGCTACGAGGCCATTATGAACAAGCTGATCGACAACGGCATGGTCGTCGCCATGTCCGCCGGCAACAGCTACGGCTGGTACAGCACGCCCTACGACGGTGACATGTATCCCTACATCTACATGGACGATGTCAAGTATGACACCGCCGGCAGCCCCGGCTCCTTCACCAACTCCCTGACCGTTGCCTCTGTGGACAACATGGGTCAGACCGGTATGCCCCTGGTCTTCGGTGACCGCCATGTGTTCTACTCCGAGACCTCCGGCTACGGCAATGAGCCCATCGCCACCATCGCCGGCCAGGAGTACGAGTACGTCCTGGTGGACGGCCCCGGCGTTGACGACAACGACCACGTCGGTCAGGAAGGCGACCAGTTCATGGCCCTCGGCTCCGAGGTCCTGACCGGCAAGATCGCAATGTGCTACCGCGGCTCCTCCTCCTTCTTCGCGAAGGCCAACGCTGCTGTGGCCCAGGGTGCGATCGGCGTCATCATCATCAACAACCAGGCCGGTACCATCAACATGAACCTCACCGGCTACAGCTACACTGCTCCTGCTGTTTCCATCCTGAAGGCTGACGGCGACGCCATCAAGGCTGACTCCGAGGCTGTCACCGATGGCGAGACTGTCCTGTACTACAAGGGCACCATGAGCATTGCCGAAGAGCTGGAAGTTCAGGTTCCCGAGGTCACCGACACCGTGACCGTTTCCGAGTTCTCCTCCTACGGTATGCCCGGCACTCTGGTTCTGAAGCCCGAGATCCTGGCCCCCGGCGGCAGCATCTACTCCGTCAACGGCCTGAACAACGAAGGCGGCGGCCATGACCAGTACGAGGTCATGTCCGGTACCTCCATGGCCTCTCCCCAGGTCGCCGGTATGGCTGCCATTATGGGTCAGTACATCCGCGAGAACGGCCTGTGCGAGAAGACCGGCCTGACGGCCCGTCAGCTGATCAACTCTCTGCTGATGTCCACCGCCCATCCCGTCTACGATGCCAATGGCGAATATTGGCCCGTGTTCCGTGTCGGCGCCGGCCTCGGCAACGTGGCTGACGCTTCCGCCGCTCAGTCCTACATCCTGATGGATGAAGGCTCCACCATGTTCCCCGACTCTGCCAAGGACGGCAAGGTCAAGGCGGAGCTGGGCGACGATCCCGACCGCACCGGCGAATACAGCTACAAGTTCACCGTGAACCCCATCGAGGGCACCAAGCAGTTCACCCTCCGCACCGATCTGTTCCTGCAGGATTTCGCAGGCAACGCCGGCTACGGCCTGGTGCAGAATACTGCCACCCGCGGCATCAGCTCCTTCCTGGCCAGATGGTTCGGCATCAGCGATCCCGGCTATGAAGTCTCCTACGTTGTGAACGGCGAGACCTACGAGAACGCTTACCGTATTGAGGCTGACGTCAACGGCGACGGCGAGACCAACGAAGCCGACGCCCAGGCTATCCTGGATCATGTTGCCGGCGAGCTGGCGGAAGACGCTGCGTTTGACGCTGAGATCGCTGACGTCGACGGCGATGGCAAGATCACCACCTACGACGCTCACCTGATCCTGCAGTCCGCTGCGACTCCCATCATCACTGCCAATGGCCCCACCGAGGTGACTGTCAACATCAAGCTGACCGACACCGCCAAGGAAGTCATCGACTACCTCTTCAACGCTGCCTACATCCAGGGCTACACCTACGTGGATCCCGTGGCTGACGAAGAGGGCAGCATGGACGTTGTCCATTCCATCCCCATCCTCGCCTTCTACGGCTCCTGGACGGACGCCTCCATGCTGGACCGTACCTCCGTCATCGACAATGCCTACGGCACCGGCAAGCGCCCCTACTTCAAGAACAACAACATCAACTACATGACCGTGAAGGACGCCAACGGCGCCACTGTCTACATGGGCAACCCCTACGCCATCGAGGACAAGTTCCCCGTTGACCGTCTGGCCATGAACAGCGAAACCACCATCCAGTCCTTCACCTATATGCCCATCCGCAACATCGCCACCCAGGCCTTTGCCGTGACCGATGAGGACGGCAAGGTCATCTACAGCCAGGCTGCTGCCGGCCAGAATTTCGCGCCTTACTACTACGTGAACGGCGCCACCTGGCAGAACGTCGGCACCCGCAACTACAACGTCGGCAAGACCCTCGGTTCCACCGGCGTCAAGGAAGGCGACAAGGTCACCGTCGGCTTCTATGCTCTGCCCGAGTACTACGGCGTTGTGAACGCCAAGAACAACGGCGAGGTTGCCACCACCGGCGGCCTGGACAACGATGGCTTCAAGAGCGTTCTTGAGTCCGGCATCGTCGGCGACGGCGCTGGCATCAAGTACACGGTTACCGTTGACGACACTGCTCCTACCGTCATTGGTGCGATGCAGGATCTGATCACCGGCAACATCGTGGTCAAGTGCTCCGACAACAACTACGTTGCCTATGTTGCTGTGACCAACAAGTCCGGCAGCAAGCTCTACTTCGGCACTGTTCCCGAGCAGACTGCCGCTGGCGAAGTCCTCGAGGTTCCTCTGAACATCGAAGGGACTCTGCCCAAGGAAGTCACCCTGCTCGTGGGCGACTACGCCGGCAACGAGGTCGCCTTCAAGGTCAACCTGGGCGGCGGCGACAGCGGCGACGAGCTCGGCGGCACCATGCTCGGCTTTGTCGGCGCGCGCAGCACCACCGGCGTGGGCAGCGGCGACCGTGTCTGGGAGATCAATCCCGACGAGGTCAGCAGCGATAACTCCGGCGGCAGCCTGACCGGCGTTGATCTGTTTGCCAACATCAACGTGACTGTGACCGCCGCTGAGTACGTGAACGGCTACATCTTCATGGCCGGCAACGACGGCAGCTTCTATGTGGCCGACGTCAACGCCATGGACGAGGTCATGATGGTCGGCAAGTACAGCGACACGGTTAGCACCATCCTTGACATGGCCTTCAACTACCGTGACAAGCAGCTCTACGTCCTGGGCAACAACAACAAGCTGTACACCATGGATCTGGTCACCGGCGCGCTGACCGAGTTCGCCAGACTGGCCGCGGCGGATTCCGCTTCCGCCAATTTCAACGCCCTTGCCATCGACGACGACGGCAACTTCTACACCGCGAACTACGGCGGCAGCTCCGCTGCCAAGCTCTACAAGTTCACGCTGGACGCTCTCGAGATGGTCGAGATTCCCGTCTACGACAACGGCTGGTTCTTCAACTCCTCGGCCGAGCTGAATGACTGGACCATGCTTGACAGGGACGGCGACGGCAACACCTTCAGCTACAACACCGGCGCCGCCTATGAAGGCACCGGCGGCATCGGCTCCCGCTGGTGCTCCAGCGCGAACGTGGACGACTGGGCGATTTCCCCGGCCATCGACCTGACTGAGTACGAGAACGCGGAGCTCTCCTTCTGGGTCAAAAAGTCCTCTTCCACGTGGGAGGAGAACTATGACGTCTATGTCGGCACCACCAAGAACCCGGACGAAATGGTCGAGGTCGTTCCCCAGACCCCGGCGGTTGCCGAATGGACCAACGTGAAGGTTGACCTTGCCGACTACCTGAGCGAGGAAGAGGTCTACGTTGCCATCCGTCACGACGGCGGCAGAGACCAGTACTATCTCTACGTTGATGCCGTGCAGATCCAGGGCGACAAGATCAGCGACGAGCCCGTCGAGCCGCAGTACGAGGGCGTCATCACCGCCGCTCCCGTCGGCACCGCTTACCTGGGCTTCTACAACTACAGCAACGGCGGCGGCTTCGCCTGGGACCACAACAAGGGTATCCTCTACGCCGTCTCCAACTACAGCGCCACCGGCGACTACGACCACTACCTGTGGATCGTCAACACCGAGACCGGCGTGGCCGACCGTGCCAACACCGTCGGCACCGGCAGCGGCTACTCCAACATCTCCGGCCGTCTGTACGCCAACGTCTGCGGCCTGATCATCATCCCCGGCACCAGCGCCATCATCACGCCCACCGACGAGGCTACCGATCTGATCGTTGAGCCCGAGGAGATCAACATGTTCAAGGGCCAGTCCAAGGACATCACCGTCACTGTTCTGCCCTGGACGCTGACCGACAAGGACGTGACCTTCGCCAGCGACAACGAGAACGTTGCTACTGTCGATGACAGGGGCACTGTCACCTCCACCGACATCGGCACTGCCACCATCACCGTCACCACTGTGGCGAAGGCTGAGAATGGCGAGCCTCTGACTGCCACTGTCACCGTCAACGTCACCGAGCCTCCCGCTGCGGAGCTCCGCGGCATTATCTGGGACGAGAACGGCAAGGGCCAGGCCTCTGTCTTCAACTCCAACGACACCGAGAACTGGGAAGCCCTCGCTGAGGTCGGCCAGCTCCGTTGGGGCGCCCTGGTGGGCGACATGGTCTACGGTTCTACCGACGACACCATGTATGGCTTCGACGCCGACACCTACGAGCTCGAGACCTACGGCGGCATCGTCTCCATGTGGATCCCCTCCGACGCAGTCGAGCTGCCGCAGGACGTCCGCGACGCCTTTGCCGGTATGGGCTACGAAGTTGGCCCCGTCCTCGGCCCCAACAACAACGGTACCTATCTGACCATGATGGATCCCGTTGCAGGCAGCATTCTCTACTTCAACCTGAGCAGCTACGTCTTCGGCAGCGATCCCATGGCTACCATCGCCTACGCCGGACGCGGCTTCTATGACGATGGCGAGAGCACCGACGATAACGCTCCTCTGTTCTACGTCATGACCGAGAGCGGCAATCTGTACCTCTTCACCATGAACCATGAAGGCTCCGTGATGTGGGAGCTGGTCGGCGAGACCGGCCTCGACCTGACCGGCGTGGCTGACTCTACCAATCAGATTTGGGCCTCCTCCGTCTACGATGCGGAGAATGAGTTCCTGTACGTATCCCACTACGACGGCGTTGACGACTTTGCTCACCTGTATGCGATCGACGTCAACGACACCTCCCGCGTCGGCGAGACCGGCAACTTCAATACCAATGTGTGGCCTGTCACCGGCCTGTACGAGTACACCCCCGCTACTGATCTTAGCCTGAAGGTCAACCCCACCGACGTCGTGATGTTCGAGGGCGACACCGCTGAGGTCAAGATCAAGGTCAAGCTGGGCGAGACCAACGAGTACACCGCTGAGATCGCCGATCCCAGCATCATCACCTTCGAGGACGGCGTCATCACCGGCCTGAAGGAAGGCGAAACCACCATCACTGTTACCACCGTTGATACCAATGAAGCCGGCGAGCACCTGACCGAGACCATCAACGTCAAGGTCAAGGGCCTCAAGAGCATCGAAGCCTTCGTTACCGCGCAGGTCACCGATGAGCGCGGCACCCGCTTCACCAAGATCAGCCTGGCCGACGCCACCGCTTCCAGAAACGGTGTTGAGGCTCCCGGCGACGTGACCTCCGGCGGCCGTGGCGGCGACGTCTACCTCGCCGGCATGGGCACCAACTTCAGCATCCTGGATGCCGAGACCTTCGAGACCACCGATATCTGGAACGGCGTCGACAGCTTCTACAGCCAGTATCCTGCACTGGACGTGGCCAACTTCCCGATGTTCACCGATGACGCAGGCGTTGTGGATAACCACAAGTTCCTGTTCACCACCAATGTCGGCTGGCTGGTTATGCCCGACTACTCCGGCTGGAATCTGAGCTCGCTGTTCCCCAACATGTCTGGCATCTGCTTCGCGGGTACCGCTAAGGACGGCAGCGACGACGTGTACATCTACTATCTGCTGACCACTGATGGCACTCTCTACGAGATTGACATCAAGCCTGTGACCGGTAAACTGAGCTACGGCGAGATTCTCAACACCGGCATCAGCTTCGAGTTGGGCGAGGTCTCCATGGCCTTCATCACCACCGTTGGCCTCACCGGCGAAGGCGGCGTGGAGCTGGGCGATCAGGGCATCGTGATCGCTGATAACGGCACCAAGAAGCTGTGGTACCTCGACTTCACCGCTGAGGACATGGACGACGTGGTCTGCCTGATCGGCACCCTGGAGGCTGAGAACGTCTCCGGCCTGGTGGGCACCTTCGACAGCATGCTCTCCCTCGGCGAGATCGAAGAGCCCGAACCCGAACCCGAACCCGAACCCGATCCCAACGCCATTGCCAGCTGGTCCTTCGAGACCGATCCCGAGGCTGATGGCTGGACCTTCAACGGTACGGAAAGTGTCAACTGGTACTGGTCCACCAACAATCCTGGAAACTATGATTACTCCACCCATGCGAATGATGGAACTCACTTCATCATGAGCGCCTCCTTCATCGACAATGTCGGTGCTTACCAGGCGGACAACTGGGCAATCTCGCCTGCTGTTGCCTTGCCTGCGGAGGGAGCAAAGCTTTCCTTCTACGCAACCAACGCGAACGCAGAATACCCCGAGCCCGTCGATGTTTATGTCGGCACCTCCACGAACACTCAGGAGATGACCCTGCTTTCCAACCTCAACCCGACCACAGGCTATGATGACGATTGGACCGCTTATGAGTTCGATCTCTCCGATTACGCCGGTCAGACTGTCTACATCGCATTCCACGACTCGAACTACGACGGTTATGAGTTCTGGCTTGATACTGTCAAGGTCATCAGCCTGGCGGATACGGGTGATTCCGCTGAAGTGCCTGCCAAGAACTACGAGGCTGTCACGCCCGCCTTCCTGAAGGCTGATCTCGACCTGGGCTACGCCCGCATGGATTCTGCCATCGACAACAACGTCGAGATGCAGAAGCTCGGCGAGACCACCAACGCTGTTGTCGGCGGCACCAACGCTGCCAAGGCCGGCCTGAGCGTTGAGCCTCTGAAGCTGCCCGTTGACGAGACCTCTGTTTCCAACGGCAACGTGGAGATCAAGCTGTCTGAGGACGTCGCTGTCACCAACGGCCTGATCAAGGTCACCTACGACGCGGACAAGCTGACCTATGTCGACACTGTCTCCGGCGTTTCCCTCAAGTCCATCCACCACGAGATCTTTGAGCCCGCTGAGGGCGAAGAGCCCGCGCTGAAGACCGGCGTCATCGTCTTCGCCTACGCTTCCGCTGACGAGATCGCTGCTGAGAATGTCCTGGCCACCCTGAAGTTCACCTACGAGGACGCTGACATCAACACCAACGTGGTCGTTACCACTGTGGAGCGCAACGACAACGTCGCTGTCGACGAAGATCCTCTCGTGATCGAGATCGGTGAAGACAAGATCTACAACCTGGTCCATGAGCTGAAGGACGGCGACGAGGTCGTCATCGTGAACAGCGGCTTCAACAAGGCCCTTTCCACTGACGTTGCCTCCGAGAAGTACCTCGCCGGCAAGGACGTTGTTCCCACCGACAACAAGATCGTCAACCCCGACGCTGACACCGTTTGGACTGTCCGCATCACCGAGGAAGGCGTCAAGTTCGAGGACGCTGAGGGCAACACCCTGACCGCTACTCTGGACGAGAGCAACAAGACTGGCCTGGGCCTGGGCGAGGATCACAACCTGTGGATCCTTGAGGCCGCCGACGCCGACGCTACCTACTACGTCAAGAGCGCCGATGTCACCTACAGCAACAAGGCTCAGTACCTCGAGTACTACTCCAGCAAGGACTACTTCTCCATCTACGGCCTGCAGACCGGCAAGGAGAATATGTACACCATCCAGTTCTACGCCAACAGAGAAGACGAGCACGACTGCAAGATCAGCCACTTCGTCGACCTGGAGGAGTATCCCTACGGCACGCCTGAGCATGAGGCCATTGAATGGGCCTACACCCACGGCTATGCCAAGGGCATGGATGAGACCCACTTCTCCCCCGCCACGATCGTGACCCGTGCCCAGGCGATGACCTTCCTGTACGCTGTGAACGGCAAGCCCACGGACTTCGAGATGCCCACCGAGACCTTCTCCGATGTTTCCGAGAGCGACTGGTTCTACAAGTACGTGATGTGGGGTCTGTCTAAGGGCCTGACCAAGGGCTTCCCCGATGGCACCTTCGGTCCCAACATGGAGGTCACCCGTGCGCAGATGCTGCAGTTCTTCTACGCCGCTGAGGGCAAGCCCGCAGTCACCGCCGAGAATCCTTACACCGACGTCCCCGATGATGCCTGGTATAAGAATGCTGCGATCTGGGCTTACGAGAACGGCCTGGAGAAGGGCGAGGACGGCGTGTTCGCTGAGAGCACTCCCTGCCCGCGTGTGACTGTGGTTCTGTACCTGTACCGGTACTACACCGGCAACGCCCTGGCTGACTAATCCTTCCCATGCCTCCGTGAACCGCGCAAGCGCGTTCACAGAAAAAACCAATAACGCCCGGAGCGGGAAACCGCTCCGGGCAAGCGAAACCCCATGGCCGCCGAGCGATCGGCGGTCATGGGGTTTTTCGCTGCGTTCGACGCAGGCTGAGAAGCCGACGAACGGCGCGGGAGTACGGTTTTTTTATAGAAATATATCTTCACAAAAGCTACACAATATTTTTTTCAAAATTTGTAAACCTTTTTCGCCTGAAAAGAGTCTTATAGACAGAAACCCCGATGCGGGGGAACTTCAAACCGAAAAGGAGAACGAAAAAATGAAAACGATCAAAAAATGGACTGCTTTAGCGCTTTGCCTTGCGCTGTTCTGCGCGCTGCTTCCGCAAATAAGCATCACCGCCCATGCGGAGACCCTAAGCGGCTCCATCGGCGACAACGTTAAGTGGACCCTTGACACCGACACCGGCCTTCTGACCATCGACGGCGAAGGCGATATCCGCAGCAACTGGGATACCGACGAAGATCTTCCCTGGCATGACGATGAACTGAGTGAGTACGTAAAGAGCGCCGAGATCCACGAGGGAATCACCGGCACCGGCGGCGCGATCTTCGCGGGCTGCAAAGAGCTGGGCTCCGTTTCGCTTCCCAACAGCCTGAAGAACATCGGCCAGAGCGCGTTCTGGGGCTGCGCCGCACTCACCGAGATCACGATCCCCGAAAATGTGGACACCATCTGCGAGAGCGCGTTCCGCGCCTGCTACGGAATGACCGCCATCCGTGTTGCACCCGAAAACGAGTACTTCTTCAGCCAGGACGGCGTCCTGCTCGACGGTAAGGGCTCTGAGCTGCTCCAATATCCCGCCGGCAAAGAGGATGCTTCTTATCGGATCCCCGACAGCGTGATGATCATTGGGCCGCATGCGTTTTCCGGATGCAACCGCCTGACCGAGCTGGTGATCCCTGACAGCGTGACGGAATTGGGCTATAGTATGTGCGAGTTCAACTCCGCTCTGCAGAAGGTGACCATTGGCAGCGGTGTGACGGAGATCCCCTCAGCTGCGTTCATCTACTGCCCTGCTCTGACCGAGGTGAGAATGTCGAAGGGCCTGACTTGCATCGACACGTTTGCATTCTCCAACTGCACAAGCCTGACCGAAGTGACCATCCCGAGCACTGTAAACGAAATTTACTATAGTGCGTTCTCTGGCTGCGAAGCGCTGAAGAACGTGACGATCCCGGACAGCGTGAAGTACATTGAAGAATGTGCGTTTTTCAATTGCGCCATGACCGAAGTGACGATCCCCGCAAGCGTTACGACCATCGAGGCCTATGCATTTGGATACCGTTTTGGCGATGAAGACGAATACTATTATTATGCGCCGATCGAAGACTTTACCATCCGCGGTGAATACTGCTCCGCTGCCTACCGCTATGCGAAGGACAATGGCTTCAATTTTGTTCCCCTGTCTGACACCACGGTTTTCACCGGCACCTGCGGCGTATCGGGCGACGAGCTGACCTGGAGCTTTGATATGGAAACCGGTCTGCTGAACATCTCCGGCAACGGCGCGATGGCAGACTATGACTACATGGATCCGGCGCCCTGGAATTGTTTTGCGGACATGATCACCGATGTGAACCTGGAAGACGGCGTGACAAGGATCGGCGAGTTTGCGTTCTACTGTTGCGAGGCCGTCACCAACGTGACCCTTCCCAACAACCTCACCGAGATCTGCGCGTACGCGTTTGACGGCTGTGAGGCGCTCACCGGCGTGACCATTCCCGACAGCGTTACTTACATCGGCGAGGGTGCATTTCTGGGCTGCACATCCTTGACCGACGTGACCCTCCCCGACAGCCTTACCAGCATCGATAGAGCCGCGTTCTATTACTGCATCAATCTGACCAACGTGGACATCCCCGAAGGCGTCACTACCATCGGCGACGATGCGTTCAGCAGATGCTCCTCACTGACCAACGTGAACATCCCCGAAGGCGTCACCACCATCGGCGAGTGGGCGTTCATGAACTGCACTTCCATGACCAGCGTGAGAATCCCCGCCAGCGTCACCACCATCGGCGATATGGCCTTTGGCTATGGCTATCAAGAAGGCCACAAGGGCGTTCCCTATCTGATCGAAGGCTTCACCGTTTACGGTTATTCCGACAGTGCTGCCGCGACCTACGCCGCAGAGAACGGCATCCGGTTTATTGCCATGGACCGTTTCGTGGATGTCACCAGCGAAGACTACTACTTCAACCCCGTGATGTGGGCCATCGGCCACGAGCCCGCCATCACCAACGGCGTGGACGACACCCACTTCGGTGCTGACAACGCCTGCACCCGTGAGCAGATCGTGACCTTCCTCTGGGCCGCCAACGGCAAGCCCGCCCCCACTTCTACCGAGAGCAGCTTCAGCGACGTCGATTCCAACGCCTGGTACTGCAAGGCTGTTATGTGGGCTGTGGAGAATAAGATCGCCAAGGGTATGGAAGACGGGACCTTCGGTGTCGGCCAGCCCTGCACCCGCGCCCAGGCCATGACCTTCCTCTGGGCCGCCAACGGCAAGCCCGCCCCCACTTCTACCGAAAGCAGCTTCAGCGACGTGACCGCGAACGATTGGTTCTGCAACGCCGTCCTTTGGGCCGCAGAAAACGGTATCACCAAGGGCATCGGCGACGGCCTCTTCGGCTCCAACAGCACCTGCACCCGTGCACAGATCATCACCTTCCTGTACAAGGCTGCGATGATGAACTGATCCAACAGAGCACGGAATGCTTTTCCCCTCCTTCCCCCGGTGCAAATCGGGGTGAAGGAGGGGAATTGTTTTGCCCGCGCAAGGCTCAGCGGGACAGCTGTATGTTCGATTCGATGCACAGGCGCGCACCGGTCTGGGGATGATCCAGGCAGATCTGCCGGGCCACCAGCTGCTGGCCGGAGGCCGCCGGGTCCGGCCCATATTGGGGGTCGCCCAGGATGGGGAAGCCCTCGTGGGCACAGTGCACCCGGAGCTGGTGCGTCCGGCCTGTCACGGGCTGCAGCTCCAGGCGGCAGATGGGGCCCCGTTCCAGCACACGGTAGCGCGTCTGGGCGGGCTTGCCGTCCGGGCTGACGCAGCGCAGCAGGCTGGGTGCCGGCCGCCGGGTGATGGGTAGATCGATGAGCCCGCTGTCCGCCTCCGGCCCGCCCACGGTCAGGGCCTCGTAGGTCTTTTCGACCCGCCCTGCGTCCAGCTCCTCCATCAGCAGCCAGTGGGCCCAGGCGTTCTTGGCGTAGATCACCACGCCCATGGTGTCCCGATCCAGCCGGGTCAGCACGTGGACCGCGCAGGGCTGCCCCGTGCGGCGGTAATAGCCCAGCAGCAGGTTCGCCAGCGTCCCGGTCTGCCGGGAGAAGCTGGGGTGCACCAGGATCCCCTGGGGCTTGTCCAGCGCGATGAGGCACTCGTCCTCATAGAGCACGTTCAGCGGCCCGTCCTCCGCCGGGAAGTCCGGCGCGTCCTCGCGGATCGTCACGCAGAGCTCGTCTCCGGGCTCCAGGATGCGGTTGGTGTGGGCGCTCTCCCCATTGACGCGAAAGACGTCCAGCGGCTTCAGCCGCCGCACCAGCCCGTCGGAGATCCGCAGCTCCCGCCGCAGCGCCGAGAGCAGCTTGGTTCGCCGGGTCATCGTGCAGCGCAGGATCATAGGCGCCCCCCCCTCTCTGTTATGATAAATAACTATACTGCATATCTACGAAAAATGCAAGATTGACATAAAATTATGCTTGACAAGCGCTCCATTTATCGGTAAAATAACCGGTGGATTAGTGTGCCCGACCGCTGTTTGAGGGGCCGGTTCGGGTATTTCTTTTTCTCGGCATACCCAATTCATTATGAAAGGAGGTGTGCGGAGTATATGGATATTTGGCATGTTATTTTGCCCATTCTGGGTCTGATCATAGGCGCGGCTGCTACCCTTCTTGTGTTCAGCAAAATGAAGAAGGATGCGATTGTAAAAATCAAGAGCGCGGACGAGGAAGCCACGCGCCTGTATAATGAGGCCATCAAGGCCGGCGAGAGCAAAAAACGTGAAATGCTCCTGGAGGCCAAGGAGGAAATCCATAAAACCCGTACAGAAAACGAAAAGGAGATCAAGGAACGACGCACCGAGCTGAGCAAGCAGGAACGCCGCTTGCAGCAGAAGGAAGAGTCCCTTGACAAGAAGCTCGACAACTTCGAACGCAAGGAGGAGGAGCTCCGCAAGCGTCAGCAGGCCGTGGCCGCTACGCAGGAGGAGGTCAGCCTCATCAAGAAGTCCCAGCTGGAAATGCTGGAGAAGATCTCCGGCCTGAGCCAGGAGGAAGCCAAGGTCCTGATCATCAAGAACGTGGAGCAGGAGGCGCGTCACGACGCCGCCGTCAAGCTCAAGGACATTGAGGCCGAGCTCAAGGACAACGCCGACCAGCTTGCCCGTGAGATCATCTCCACCGCCATCCAGCGCTGCGCCGCCGACCACGCGGCGGAAGCCACCGTCTCCGTCGTCTCCCTGCCCAACGACGAGATGAAGGGCCGCATCATCGGCCGTGAGGGCCGCAACATCCGCACCCTGGAAACCATCACCGGCGTCGATCTGATCATCGACGATACCCCGGAGGCCATCACAGTCTCCTCCTTCGACCCCGTCCGGCGTGAGATCGCCCGGGTCGCCCTGGAGAAGCTGATCGCCGACGGCCGCATCCATCCCACCCGCATCGAGGATATGGTGGAGAAGGCCCGCCGGGAGGTGGAGACCACCATCAAGCGGGAGGGCGAGCGCGCCGTGTTCGAGACCGGCGTGCAGGGCCTGCACCCCGAGCTCATCAAGCTTCTGGGCCGCCAGAAGTACCGTACCTCCTACGGACAGAACGTGCTGAACCACTCCATGGAGGTGGCCCACATCGCGGGCCTGCTGGCCTCCGAGCTGGGCGAGGACGTAGCCCTGGCCAAGCGCGCAGGTCTGCTGCATGACCTGGGCAAGAGCGTGGACCACGAGATGGAGGGCAGCCACGTCCAGCTGGGCGTGGAGCTGGCCCGGAAGTATAAGGAATCCCCCGAGGTCATCCATGCCATCGAGGCCCACCACGGCGACGTGGAGGCCAAGACCATCGTCGCCTGCCTGGTGCAGGCCGCCGACGCCATTTCCGCAGCCCGTCCCGGCGCCCGCCGCGAGAACGTGGAGAACTACGTCCGCCGTCTGGAGAAGCTGGAGGAGCTCACCGGTTCCTTCCCCGGCGTGGAGAAGGCCTACGCCATCCAGGCCGGCCGCGAGGTTCGTATCATGGTTCGCCCCGAGGACGTGTCCGAGGACAACATGATCCTGCTGGCCCACGATATCGCCAAGAAGATCGAAGCCGAGCTGGAATACCCCGGCCAGATCAAGATCAACCTGATCCGCGAGACCAAGGCCGTAGATTACGCCAAATAATGATTATAAACCCGCGTGCAACGATGCTGCACGCGGGTTTTCTCCCTCTCAAAAGGCGGATGGGCAATTGCAAATCACAGGGAGGGTTGCGTTATAGTCAATATATTAGGCGTAGTCAAGGGGGAGAATGTGGTACACTTTTCTCGGTGATGCAAATTGATCAGCTACCGGCCTTTTTATGAAACGCTGTATCGAAAAGGACTGACAGAGTACCATCTGATTTATAAGCTGGGCTTTTCAGCCAATACGATTCACCGTATCCGTAAGGGAATGCCTATGACGACAAAAACCCTGGATGCGCTCTGTGCCGCCTTGGATTGCCAGGTTTCCGACATTCTGCGGTATGAAAAAGAAGAATAGGCTCTCCCAAATCATCGGGACAGCCTATTCTTTCTGCTTCAAGTGGCAATTTGAGAACAGCTTAATTTTGCATTATGCATTATGCATTTTGCATTCCCAAGGCCAGAGCCGTCGGCTCAGGCCTTGTGCCCGCCTACCTGTTCATTCCGCGCCCGGGCGGTAGCGGCCTCCTGGAGATCCATACCCTTGAAGACGGCGTTTTTGCCGAACTTCTCCCGAATGGCAAGAATGGCCTCCTGTTGGCGGCGCTCCTTGGCCGCCGCTTCCTCCCGCGCCTCGTCGGCCTCCTGGCCGGAGAACAGGCTCAGCTGCCGGGGCTCCGCTTCCAGCTCCCGCTCCGGGCGCACATGGTTCGCCGCGATGGTGAGCCGCCGCACCGTCAGAGCCGGATCCGCGATCCGGGCAAAGAGGGCTGCCGCGGCCTGGGTGATCTGCCGGGTGGAGGCGGTGTGGCCGCCCAGGTTCTGGGAGCCGTGGGCGCCCCGGGGCATGAAGCGCCCGTAGCCGTCCCGCTCCACCTTGCCCGCAAAGGGCGCCGCTCCCGCCGACGGGGCCAGGTTCTCCACGTCGTAGCCCACCGACAGCACGATCTGATCGGTGGCCAGGCCCTTTTTCACCAGATCCAGCACCAGGGAGTCCGCCATCTCCCGGACGATGATCCCGGCCTCCTCGAAGCGGTAGGGCCGGGTCAGCACCTGGCCCACAGACAGGGAGTTTTCCTCGGAGCGGTAGGCCTTGATGTCCGCCATGGTGCAGGGCTCCACGCCCCAGGCGTGGTCGATCAGCAACTCCGCGTTGACGCCGAAGAGCTTGAACAGCAGCTCCTCGTTCCAGCGATCCCGGTCTGTGCCCAGGGAGCAGCGGGCGATGTCGCCCATGGTGGTGATGCCGTTGGCGGCCAGCTTCCGGGCGATGCCCCGGCCCACCCGCCAGAAATCCGTCAGGGGCCGGTGCTCCCAGAGCTGCTCCCGGTAGCTCCGCTCGTCCAGCTCTGCGATCCGCACCCCGTCCTTGTCCGGGGGCATTTTTTTTGCCACGATGTCCATGGCGATCTTGCACAGGTAGAGATTGGTGCCGATGCCTGCGGTGGCGGTGATCCCCGTCCGGGCCAGCACGTCCCGGATCATCCGCATGGCCAGCTCCCGGGCGCTGCAGCCGTAGGTCCGCAGGTAGGCCGTCACGTCGATGAAGACCTCGTCGATGGAATAGACGTGGACGTCCTCCGGGGCCACGTAGTTCAGATAGGTCTGGTAGATCCCCGCGCTGGCGTCCATATAGCGGGCCATCCGGGGCGGGGCGATGATGGGCTCCAGCTTCAGAGCGGGGTTGGCCCGCAGCTCGTCCGCCAGGGCGGAGGCCCCGGTGAAGGCCCGCCCCGGCGCAGCGGAAAGACGGCGGGCGTTCACCTGCTCCAGGGTGCGCTTGACCTCGAACAGCCGGGGCCGCCCGGGGATCCCGTAGGCCTTGAGGGCGGGGGACACCGCCAGGCAGATGGTCTTGTCCGTGCGGCTCTCGTCCGCCACCACCAGCGCCGTGTTCAGGGGATCCAGCCCCCGCTCCACGCACTCCACGGAGGCGTAGAAGGATTTGAGATCAATGGCAAGATATTGCTTTTGCGGATCCATCCTGCGCCTCCTTTCCACGGAGTACCCGCCTGTCAATTCAAGCTGCCCCGCCCGTCATTTCGAGCGCAGCGAGAAATCCGTTCTTTTCTGCTTATTCGATCCCGGTCAGATCGAAGTCCGCCAGCCACTTGGTGGCAGTCTCGCAGACCTCCCGCAGGCAGACCTCGTCGAAGGGCGTCTTGAGATCGGCGTTTTTCAGCAGATCCACGAAGGTGTGGCTGCCGCCCTGGACGGTGTAGGCCATGTAGTGCTTCCAGGCGTCCTTGGGATCCTTCTGGATCATGGCCCAGATCTCCAGGGCCACGGTCTGGGCCAGACAGTAGTCGATGTAGTAGAAGGGGGTTTCGTAGATGTGGGCCTGCCGCTGCCAGCCCTCGCCCTCGGCGTAGAAGGGGATCTCCCCGTCCAGCTTCATCCAGGGCATATAGATCCCCAGGAGCCGCTTCCATTCCGCGTGGCGCTGGGCGGGGCTCAGCTCCGGCTTTTCGTAGACAATGTGCTGGAAGTGATCCACCATGGTGCCGTAGGGGATGAAGGTGATGGCGCCTGCCAGATGGCTGTACAGGAATTTCCGGGCGTCGGGGCCGAAGAAGCCCTCGGCGTTCTGCCAGCCGAAGAACTCCATGCTCATGGAGTGGACCTCGCAGGCCTCCGCGCTGGGGCAGGAATACTCGGTGGGGATCCGGGTGCGGTTCATCCAGTATTCAAAGGCGTGGCCCGCCTCGTGGGTGACCACCTCCACGTCGTGCTGGGTGCCGTTGAAGTTGGCGAAGATGAAGGGGACCTGGTACAGAGGCAGCTCCGTCTGGTAGCCGCCGCCCTCCTTGCCCTCGGTGGAGAGCACATCCATCAGCTCGTTTTCCCGCATGGCCCGGAAGAACTCGCTGGTCTCGGGGGAGAGGGCGTCATAGAATTTCTGGCCCTGGTTCAGAATGTCCTCCGGGGTGCCGGCGGGACGGGGATTGCCGCTGCGGAAGTCCAGAGCGGCGTCCGCGAAGGACAGGGGGTAGGACTTGCCCAGGCGCTTGGCCTGCGCCCGCATCACGGAGTCCGCCACGGGCACCAGGTACTTCTGCACCGCGGCGCGGAACTTCTCCACGTCCTCCTTGCCGTAGCAGTTGCGCTCCATCCGGTAGTAGCCCAGCTGCGTGTAGCCGTCAAAGCCCAGCTTCCGGCCCATGGCGTCCCGGAGATGGACCAGCTCGTCGTAAAGGGAATCCAGCCGGGGCTGGTTGTCCTTGTACCATTGGCCGTCGGCTTTCCAGGCGGCCAGACGCTTCGCATCGTCGGCGCAGGTCTTGAAAGGGCTCATCTGGGACAGGGTGTAGACCCCTCCCTCAAAGGGGATCTGGGCGGAGGCAATCAGCTTGCCGTACTCGGTGGTCAGCTCGTTTTCCTTTTGCAGCTCGGAAATGATCTCCGGGGAGAAGGTCTTCCGGTCGATCTCCGCGTTGACGAAGAGCAGGTCGCCGTACTCGGCCTCGAAGTCCTTGCGGAAGGGAGAGTCCACCAGAGCCGCCAGCCATTCCTGCTGGTATTCCTCCAGCTCCGGGCCGATCTCGTCCCAGAACTCGATCTCCTTGTCGTAGAACTGATCCCGGGTGTCGATGGAGTGGCGGACGTAGGCCAGGGTGCCCATGGTCTCCGGGTGCTTGTTCCATTCCTCCTCTTCCAGGAAGACGCCGCGGGCCTCGGCGTAGCTCTTGGCGTCCTTGAGCCGCTGGGTGAAGGCCTGCATCTCGGCGATGACAGTCTTCGGGTCGGGGCGGGTGTATTTCATTTCGGAAAATTTCATGGGATCGCTCCTCTCGTAACAAAAATAGGTGTTTTATTCGTCCCTATCCCGTATTATACCCCAGGAAGCCGTGCTTGACAAGGGCAATTTGGCCTCGGAGAAGGGTTTTTCTTGCATTGACCCCGCCTGCGTGTTATACTATTCCAAATAGTTTTTCTGACAATGAGGATGATTTTGCCATGAAGCTATATCTATCCGGCCACAGCGACCGCTACGCCCTGGAGCAGCTCCAGCTCTGCCTCTTTCCCGAGGAGCCCATGGAGTTCTGCGAGCAGCCCTTCCGGGGGGACGGGGCGGTCTCCCGGCTCAGCTACGGAACGAAATATCTGACCGCCACCGCCAGGATCACCCGGGGCGGGAAGACCACCCACGGCGTCCAGCGCCTGCCGCTGGAGAAGGAGAGTTACGCCCTGCGCCGCCGCATTTTGCAGCGGGCCTACTATCTGGCGGCCCTGCCCCAGCTTCCCGCCGCGCCTCCCTGGGGGGCCCTGTCCGGCGTCCGCCCCACCAAGCTCACCACCCGCCATCTGCTGGAGGGGGGCACGGCGGAGAGCGCCGACCGGCTGCTGGATCAGAGCTTCTTCGTCACCCCGGCCCGGCGGCAGCTCTGCGTCCGGGCCAGCCTGGCCTCCCTGGAGGCCGTCCGGCGGCTGATCCCTTCCGACGTCTCCGTCTACATCGGCATCCCCTTCTGCCCCACCCGCTGCAGCTACTGCTCCTTCGTGAGCCAGACCGAGGGCAGCGCGGGGAAGCTGCTGACGCCTTATCTGGACTGCCTGCTCCGGGAGATCGAGACCGTGGGAGCCGGGATGAAGCGGGCGGGGCTGAGCCTCCGCACCCTCTACATCGGCGGCGGCACCCCCACCACCCTGTCCGCAGAGCAGATGCGCCTGCTGATGGAGACGGTCAACCGGCATTTTGACCTGTCCCGTCTGATGGAATACACAGTGGAGGCCGGGCGGCCCGACACCATCGACACGGAGAAGCTGGCGGTGATCCGGGATCTGGGGGCCAACCGGGTCAGCATCAACCCTCAGACCATGAACGACGCCGTGCTCCGGGCCGTAGGCCGGCCCCACACCGCAGCCGACGTGGAGCGGGCCTACGCCCAGGCGGTCGGAGCGGGCTTCACCAGCATCAACATGGATCTGATCGCGGGCCTGCCCGGAGACGATCCCGCGGGCTTCGCCCGATCCCTGGATCGGGTCCTGGCCCTGAATCCCTCCAACGTCACCGTCCACACCCTGGCTCTGAAAAAGGGCGCGGATCTCTTCTCTCGCAGGGAGGACCTGCCGCCCCAGGCCGCGGTGGAGACCATGGTGGAGCACGCCAACGCCACCCTCTCCGGCAAGGGCTACGCCCCCTACTACCTCTACCGGCAGAAGTATATGACCGGCAGCCTGGAAAACGTGGGCTGGTGCCGGGACGGGGATCTGTGCCTGTACAACATCTATATGATGGAGGAGCTCACCGACATCCTGGCCCTGGGGGGCGGGGCCGTCAGCAAGCGGCTGCTGCCGGATCACCGGCTGGAACGCCAGTGCAATCCCAAGTACCCCAAGCAATACGTGGAGCGGATCGAAGCCCTGCTGCAGGAAAAAACGGCGCTGCTGGAAGAATTGACAAGCGACGGAAAAGCGGGTATAATAAATCGATTAAACCCATAGACTCAAGAGAAAAGGAGTTATCATTATGCGAATTGAACTGAATGATATCAATACCGCCATCCGCACCAACCCCAAGGCCTACGTGACCAAGTGCGACAACCTCTACGACAACCGGGTCAACGCCGCCGCCGATACGGTAGTGAGCCGTCTGAACCGGAGCCGGGTCGTCCTGCTGGCGGGCCCCTCCTCCTCGGGCAAGACCACTACGGCCTCCCGCCTGCGGCAGGCCCTGGCGGATCGGGGCGTCTTCACCCATATGATCTCCCTGGACGACTACTACCGCTCCAAGAACGAGCCGGACTTCCCCAAGACCAAGGACGGCGAGCCGGATCTGGAGGCCCCCGAGGGCCTGGACATCGCGCTGATCGGCCAGCACCTGGAGGCCCTGGATAAGGGCGGGGAGATCGTAGTTCCCTATTTTGACTTCCAGATCCAGGATCAGGTGCCGGAGAAGTACCGCACCATCCAGCTCCACGATCAGGAGGTGGTCATCTTCGAGGGCATCCACGGCCTGAACCCCATGTTCACCGGCAAGAACCCGGAGGCCACCCGTCTGTTCGTGTCCCCCGCGTCCTCGATCTACGAGGAGGACGTGGAGGTCTTTGACCGGGTCTGGATGCGGCTGCTGCGCCGGATCGTCCGGGATTACTACTTCCGGGGCGCCTCCGCAGAGGAGACCCTGGGGATGTGGCGGAACGTCCGTCTGGGCGAAAGAAAGTACATCTCTCCCTTCAAGAGCACGGCCCACTACGCCATCGATACCTCCCTGGGCTACGAGGTGGCGGCCTTCCGGAGCATCGCCGAGCCCATGCTGCTGAAGCTGGAGGAGCACCCCCAGCCCAAGCTGGTGGACTTCGTCCTGGAGGGCCTGGAGTCCTTCGATCCCCTGGATCTGGACTACGTCCCGGAGACCTCCCTGCTGAAGGAAGAGTTCCTGCCGAAGGAGTAGGGATGCTTCGCAAATGAAGTATTTGCTTGCGCAAATATGAAGTACGGCTGCGCCGCGTGAAGACGCTCCGCTTATGAAGTATGGCTGATCCATATTTGACGCAGAGGGAAAGATTAGCTCCTGTACCTGTATTGCTTTAAAAATATACGCGAAGCGGATACTTCATATCTTAGAAGAAGATACTTCATAGCGCCGACAGGCGATACTTCACATGCCCCAAGGCATACTTCATTGCGACTGAAAGGAGCACTATGGATACCTTATTCTCCAACGTCACCCTCGTCACCATGGACGAGGCCATGCACGTTTACTACGCTGCCTTTCTGGGCGTGACCGACGGGAAGATTTCCTACATCGGGAAGAACCCGCCCCAGGAAAAGCCTGCGAAAATCATCAACGGCGAGGGCATGGTGCTGATGCCCGGCCTCATCAACTGCCACACCCACCTGCCCATGAGCCTGCTGCGGGGCTACGGCGAGGGCCACGACCTGCAAACCTGGCTGTTTGACTACATCTTCCCCCGGGAGGCCAAGCTGGACGACCGGGCGGTCAAGGCGGCCACCCTGCTGTCCATTGCCGAGTGCCTGCGCTTCGGCACCACCTCCGTCTCGGATATGTACGACCACTGCGGCGCCATCGCAGAGGCTGTGGCCGAGAGCGGGATCAAGGCCAACCTCAGCCGGGGCATCACCCTCTGGTCCGAGGACTTCGACTTTGAGACCGATCCCAAGTGCGCGGAGCTCCGGGCGCTGCGGGAGCAGTGGGACGGCTACGACAACGGACGGATCAAGGCGGAGGCCTCCGTCCACGCGGAGTACACCTCCAACTATCACCTCTGGGATGCCCTGGGGGAGTACGCCTGCAACGAGGGGCTTGGGATGCAGCTCCACCTGTCCGAAACCAAAAAAGAACACGAGGAATGCAAGGAGAAGTACGGCCTGACCCCGGCCCAGGTGCTGGACTGCCACCATGTGTTCACTGCCCGCGCCCAGGCGGCCCACTGCGTCTGGCTGGAGCCGGAGGATATGCAGCTTCTGGCGAAGCGGAAGGTCACGGCTGTCCACTGCCCGGTGTCCAACCTCAGGCTGGCCTCCGGCAGAGCGGACGTGATCGCCATGGTCAAGGCCGGAATGAACGTGGCCCTGGGCACCGACGGCGCTTCCTCCAACAACAATCTGGATCTGTTTGAAGAGATCAAGGCGGCCTCTCTGATGGCCAAGGACGTCCACGCCGACGCCCAGGCCCTGCCGCCCCAGGCGGCGCTGATGATGGCCACGGTCTGCGGAGCCCGGGCTCAGGGCCGGGAGAAGGAATGCGGTATGCTCAAGGTCGGCATGGACGCGGATCTGATCCTGCTGGACTTCACCCAGCCCCATCTCATGCCCTGCCATGACGTGCTCTCTCAGCTCTGCTACGCGGCCTCCGGCCACGACGTGGTGATGACCATGGTGCGGGGCAAGATCCTCTATGCCGCCGGGAAGTGGCCCACCATCGACCTGGACGCCGTGGTGCGCGAGCTGGCGGAGCACGCCATGCCCAAAGTGTTCCTGGATGACGAAAAGACGGAAGGAAAGGACTGAACGAAGCTGGAACGCGGTAATACCAACAAAAAACAGACCTTTTTAGGCGGCGCGGCGGTGCTGGCGCTGGCCACCGTTGTGGTCAAGATCATCGGCGCGGTCTACAAGCTCCCGCTGAATCAGATCCTCGGCAAGGATGGCTTCGGCTATTTCTACACGGCCTATGACATCTACTATATTCTGCTGATGGTGTCCACCACCGGCCTGCCCGTGGCCATGTCCCGGATGATCTCCGAGGCCAAGACCCTGGGCCAGACGAAGCAGATCCGGCAGACCTACCGGGCGGCGCGGATCCTCTTTCTGACCATCGGCACCGTGGGCACCCTGGGCATGGCTCTGCTCTGCCGCTGGCTGGCCGGCGTCATGAGCTCGGAGCAAAGCTGGTTTGCCATTCTGTGCCTGGCTCCCGCCGTGCTGTTCGTGGGCGTGCTGTCTGTGGAGCGGGGCTTCTTCCAGGGCCAGTCCAACATGATCCCCACCTCCGTTTCCCAGATCATCGAGGCGGCCGGCAAGCTGGTGATCGGCCTTACCCTGGCGGGCGTCTTTATGATGCTGCAGAAGAACGCCGGCCTGCTGACGGCCCAGCCGGATGGCAGCGCCCTGCCTGCGGGCAGCCCGGAGGCGGCTGCCCTCTCCAACGCCCACGCCAAGGCCGCCGGCCTTGCCATCCTGGGCGTGACCCTGGGCACCGTGGTCGCCGCCGTCTATATGGTGCTGCGGCGGCGCAAGGCGGACGCGGAGCTGGAGGAGTGCACCGATCCCACCGTCAGCTCCACGCGGGCTACCATGAAAAAGCTGCTGGCGATCTCGATCCCCATTACGCTGGGCTCCGTTGGCCTGCAGATCATCACGACCGTGGACGCGGCGGTCTTTATGGCCCAGCTGAAGGGCCCCGCCGGTCTTGCCGACCAGGCGGACGGACTCAAGGGCATCTACAACTTCGCCCAGACGGTCTATAATATGCCCTGCGCCTTTATCACGCCGCTTGCCATCTCCACCATCCCCGCGCTGACCGAACAGCTCACGCTGAACCAGCGCCGCCGGGCGAACACCATCGCCGAATCCGGGACCCGGGTCATGGCGCTGATCGCCATGCCCTGCTCTGTGGGGCTTGCGGTGCTTTCGGAGCCCATCATGCAGCTGCTGGGCCGCTACCCCGATCCTGCCGACGTGGCGATCGCCTCCACCCTCATGCGGATCCTGGCCGCCTGCGTGTTCTTCAACTCCTTCGTTTTGCTGATGAACGCCATCCTGCAGGCCCACGGCTTCGTCGTCCTGCCGGTGATCAATATGCTTGTGGGCGGCGTGGCCAAGGTGATCATCACCTACGTTCTGGTTCGCAACCCGGAGATCAACATCATCGGCGTGCCCATCAGCACCGTTGCCTGCTATGCCCTGATCGCCCTGCTGGATCTGATCGTCATCCGGCGGGAGCTGAAGGATCCGCCGAAGCTGCTGCGGATCGTGGGCAAGCCTGCTCTGGCTGCGGTGGCCATGGGCGGCGTGGCCTTCCTGCTCAACAGTCTGTCCCTGCGGCTGGGGCTGCCGCTGGTGCTGCGGACCGGTTTCTCCATCCTCGGCGCGGGCGTGATCTACGTCGTCCTGGTGGTGCTGATGAAGATCATCACCCCGGATGATTGCAGCCTGATCCCCAAGGGAGAGAAGATCGCAAAGCTGCTGCGGATCCGCTAAGGCGGAGATCCGGGGCAGGAAACAGAAAAAACTTGAAAATTCTTAGAAAAAACATAGTTTTTTTTGAATTTATACTTGCGAAATCTCACAAAATATGATAGATTTTACCAAGTGAGCCAAACAAGGGGAACCGGGCGGCTCGGCTGCCCTGCAACGCGCAGCCCGGCGTTCGACCACGCCGACGGAGCCCCGTCCGCCTGCCCCGCGCAGCCCTTCCTCAGAAGGCCGCGGCGGAGCGGGAGCAGAAAACTATTCTATTGAAGAAAGAGGATTTATCCATGAACAAGACCGAACTCGTGGCAGCCATTGCTGCAAAGACCGAACTGTCCAAGAAGAACGCTGAGAAGGCGCTTGCCGCCGTGCTCGATACCGTGGCCGAGACCCTCGCCGCCGGCGAGAAGGTTCAGCTGGTGGGCTTTGGCACCTTTGAGACCAGAGACCGCGAAGCCCGCACCGCCAAGAACCCCCGCACCGGTGAGACCGTGACCGTTCCCGCCTCCCGCACCCCGGCGTTCAAGGCCGGCCAGGCGCTGAAGAACAAGGTCGCCAAGTAATCGCATTGCATCTCGGCCGCAGCCCGAAGGGGCTGCGGCTTTTCTATGCTTCCCGAAGGGACTGCGGGTTTTTCGCTGCAGCTCCCATGTGCAAAACGCACAAGTTTTCATGGGGAAATTCTCTGCTCCCCCGCCGCGAACCGAGCGCAAAACGCTTGTCCGCGTCGGAAAAATGTGCTATAATGATACGACTGAAAATGTCCGCTTCGGACTTTCAGAAAAAACAAAAAAGGAGATCGTTTTATGAAGACAAACGTTTCCAAGCGAATCGTTGCGCTTCTGCTGACGCTGGCCATGGTGCTGTCTCTGGTGCCCGTGGTCTTCGCCGGGGAAGTGCGGGACGTTGAGCAGGATCTTGTCGGTAAGACCGTGATTCTGCACACCAACGACACCCATGGCGCGCTCATGGGCTTCGCGCAGGTGGCCAAGGTCAGGGCCGACTACGAAGCCAGGGGCGCAAACGTGATCCTGGTGGACGCCGGCGACTTCAGCCAGGGCACCACCTACGTTTCCACCAACAAGGGCGCCGCCGCCGCTCAGATTATGATGAAGGCGGGCTACGACGTCGTCACCCTTGGCAACCACGAGTTTGACTTTGGCTATGAACAGCTCAGGCAGAACCTCGGGGAGTATTTCTGTACTGTCTGCGCAAACGTATACAAAAAGGGGACAGACGAACTTGCGTTTGCCCCGTATACGATGATTAATCTGTGCCTGTCCGATGTCCCGTCGGGCAGTTGGCTCAGGATCGGTTTCTTTGGCATGGAGACCCCCGAGACACAGACCAAGGTCAACCCCGGTCTGATTACGGAGCTCGAATTCGGCACCAACGAGAACGGCAAATTCCTCTCCGGCGCACAGGATGCCATTGCCGGGCTGAAGAATGCCGGTGCTGACATTATCATCGGCCTGGTCCACCTGGGCGTGGACGACGAGTCAGAGCCCTACCGCTCCGTGGACCTGTACAACGAGGTCAAGGACGATGTGGACTTCCTCATCGACGGCCACTCCCACACCGTCATGACGGAGGGCCCCAATGGGGAGCCTATCCAGTCCACCGGCACCAAGGCCAGCAAGACGGCCTTCATGAACGTGGGCTGCATCATCATCGACAATGCCACCAAGACCATCGAGGACAACTATCTGATCCCCCTGGGCGAGGACGCACCGGTTGACGAGACCGTTGCCGCCGCGGCACAGGAGATCATGGACGCGGTGGACGCCGAGTACGGCGCCGTCTTCGCCAAATCCGAGGTGGAGCTCAACGGCGACAAGGCGCCCGGCAACCGCAACATGGAAACCAATCTCGGCGACCTGATCACCGACTCCATGCGCTGGGGAGTGCTCAAGGATATGGACGCCGAGACCCTCGGCGTGCCCGAGGAGAACGTGGTGGCCATCACCAACGGCGGCGGCATCCGCGCCTGGATCCACGCCGGCAACGTCACCATGAACGACGTGAACACCGTCCTGCCCTTCGGCAACACTGTGGCGGTCGTCTACGTCAAGGGCAGCGAGCTGCTGGAGGCCCTGGAGGCTTCTACCTACTCCACCCCCGGTGCTGTGGGCGGCTTCCCCCAGGTCAGCGGCATGAAGTACGAGATCAATACCCGCGTTCCCTTCGACAAGGGCGAGCAGTATCCCGATTCCACCTACTACAAGCCCGCTTCCATCCAGCGTGTCACCATCCAGGAGATCAACGGCAAGGCCTTCGATGAGAACGCCACCTACGCCGTTGTCACCAATAACTTCTGCTCCGCCGGCGGCGACACCTACTATGCCTTCAAGGCCGCTTCCAGCCAGTTCGACACCGGCATCCCCATGGACGAGATGCTGATGGACTACATCGGCACCGAGCTGGGCGGCGTCATCGGCGAGACCTACGCCGAGCCCCAGGGCCGGATCACCCAGCCCTTCCTCTTCGACGACGTGAAGGATCCCACCGTGTGGTATTTCAAGCACGTCTACTGGGCCCTTGAGAACGGCATCACCTCCGGCACCACTGCCACCACCTTCTCTCCCGACGCGGGCTGCACCCGTGCCCAGGTTGCCACCTTCCTCTACGCCGCGGCAGGCAAGCCCGAGTTCCAGATGCCCACCGAGACGTTTACCGACGTCAACGAGGGCGACTGGTACTACAAGCCCGTGATGTGGGCCCTCTCCCAGGGCATCACCTCCGGCATGGGCGACGGCACCTTCGGCGCCAACTCGACCTGCACCCGCGCCCAGATCGCGACCTTCCTCCATGAGACCGGAAGCGCGCCCGGGAGGGAAAGAGCGTAGA